>ENA-OQJP01000148-OQJP01000148.1-human-gut-metagenome-genome-assembly--contig:-NODE-148-length-27941-cov-3.360754_pt1 | contig 27941 bp, 21 predicted proteins | sample MGYA00242611_ERZ504778 | MGnify/ENA primary metagenome ERZ504778 (study PRJEB26092, sample SAMD00036349) | human gut metagenome | host: Homo sapiens | study: EMG produced TPA metagenomics assembly of...
CAAAGAAGTTCCTGGCTAAAGGAAAAATCCATTATAAGGATCTGGTATCCAAAAAAACAGGGCGACAGTATGAAGCAACTGTGGAAATGGTTGATCCCGGCGAGGGGAATGTGCAGTTCAATCTGATTTTCCCACAACGATAAGTAGTGTATTGCAGGCAGTCTAAGGACTGTCTGTTTTCATACAAATATTATGAAAGAGAGGACCTTAGCATGAAGAAAAAAGGTAATTTTAGGAAAGTAGTATCTGGATTGCTGGCAGGCATGACAATGCTTAGTACAGTGTTATCTCCGATGACTGCATATGCAGCGGAGATTCAGCCAGAAGAAAAAACCTCCACTTTATGAGGATGTGAAAGATTTTCTGGATGAAGATGAAGTGGTGACTGCCAAAGATTATGAAATTGAAACAGGCAGTGTATTTGATGTGAAATCAGACTACACAGGACTGGAAATCAAGGATGATGACAAGGTTAAAGTCACATTTGAGGAAGCAAAGAACGACAAGGATGAGGATTTTACGACAGATCATGCGGACACTTACAAAGCGGTCTATTATGTGGAACCGGTAAATCAGGAGCATCCGAAGTATCAGATCAGCCGAAAGTTGATTGTGCGTGAGAAAGAAACAGAAACGCAGACAGAAACTGCAGGGAGTGAAGCAGTAACCGAATCCGAAACAGCTGGCAGTGAACAGCAGACAGAGGAAGCGGAGGAGTCAGAATCAGACTCGGAAATTACCGATATTGATGCTGATGAATTTGATGATTTAGTAGAGCAGGCACAGAATCAGGATACCTATGATGAAGAATCAGGGTTAGAGCTTCACGATGTTTTGGAACAGGCAGGAGACAAAGGTGTGGATCTTGATTCTATGGAAGAGGGAGAGATTGCAACATTTGAAGCAGTTTCGGCTTATTCAGCAAGAAGCACACAGCAGGTAACAATTGAAAAAGGACCACTGTATAGATATGCAGATTATAATCTTGGAACCTATCTGACAGAGCCGTACTATATCAGCTACGGAAGCGTCAGAGCAATTGCGTATTGTGTACAGCCAGCTAAGCCAGGGCCTGGATCTGGAAATTATACAATTACAAAGATTGGAGACAATCACGCGTTAGCAAAAGTGTGTTATTACGGTACAGATGCCGCAGGAAGCGAAAGTTTTTTCGCGAATAAACACACAGATTTTTCAGAAGGAAAAGATTCATCATTATTCACATGGCTGCATCTTATGCCAATGGAAGCAGTGATGCGTTCTATGGAACAAATGCTACAGGCGAGGCTTTGGCAAAAGAACTCTATAATTATTGTGTGAATAAGCCGGAAATACCAGATGTAGCGATGTCATTTTCAAAACCGAATGTAAAAGCTTATGTAGATGGAAATGTTCAGAGAACGGAGAACATTCAGTTCAACGCATCTTCCCAGCAGAAAATTACAATGGACTTACCAAAGGGTGTAAAGCTCCATAATGTATCTACTGGAAATGTAAGTGCGGCAGGTGCAAGCGTAACAATTGGAGGAGGAACCACGTTTTATCTCTCGGCTCCTCTGACACAGACAAAAGATGTAAGTGCTACTTTTTCTGCAAAGATGAAGGGAAGTATTACAAAAGATTATTCAGCATATAAACTGACTACGAATGCAAGTGTTCAGGATCTGGCATTTGTGTTTGGAGAAGGTGTCGCTGATGAAAAATATGTAAGCTTAAAGGTGTCCTGGATTGAACAGGCTACGATCGAAATCGTAAAGAAAGACGATACAGCGGATGTTAATCTTGCAGGTGCAGTATTCGGTGTATACAGCGATGAGGCTTGTACAAAGCTGCTCACTCAGATGCCGGCAACAGATAAGAATGGAAAATCTTCTGTTACGATCATCAAGACACAGGATACCGTTTATCTGAAAGAGATCACAGCACCACAGGGATATGTAGTAAATGCAACGGCAACAAATGTAAAACTGGTAGCAAGTAAAACCTCATCGGTAACTGTGGAAAATAAGGAACAGCTGGCAGAGCTTAACTATTTACAAAGAAGGACAGGTTCTTACCGGAGCAGATGTCAGTGAAAATGGAACGGTATTCCAGTATGAAAACCGCAGACAGAAAATGCAGTGTATAACGTGTATGCCGGGGCAGATATCGTAACTGCTTATGGCACAAAAGTGTACAGCAAAGGTGACCTGGTAAAAGATAATCTGACTACGGGAGAGGAAATGGTTCTGTTACACTGAAGAACCTGCATCTTGGAAGCTATGTGGTGAAAGAAGCAAAAGCACCGGACAATTTCTATAACGGCAGCGAAGAAAAGCCAGTGACTCTGACTTATGCCGGACAGAATAAAGAAGTTGTATTTGCAGATGTGACTTTTAACAACGAAAGACAGAAAGCAGATGTTTCCGTAGTAAAACAGGATAAAGATACAAAGAAACCACTGAATGGCGGTATTTTTGCTCTGTATGCATTCGATGATATTAGAAATGCAGACGGAACCGTTGTTGTGAAAAAAGGAACACTGATTGAGAAAGCAACTACTGGAGCAGATGGAACTGCAAAATTCACAGCAGATCTTCCGATTGGATATTCCTATTCCGTAAAAGAAGATCAGGCGCCGGAAGGCTATGTAAGAAATACAGAAGATGTGTATACGTTCAAGTTTTCTTACACCAATGATAAAGAAGCAACCGTATCATTTGCCCATACCTTCAGCAATGACCGTGTGACAGCAAAGATCAATTTATTCAAAGTTGATAAAGAAACAGGAAAAGCAGTACCACAGGGAGATGCCACACTGAAAGGTGCAGTTTATGGTCTGTATGCCCGTGAAGATATCGTGCATCCGGACGGAGCAACCGGAACTATTTATAAAGCAGGAGAACAGGTAGCGTCTCTTACAACAGATGACAAAGGACAGTCTTCTGTAAAAGGTTTATATCTTGGCAAATATTATGTCAAAGAGATCACACCGCCGACCGGATACCTGGCAGATACAGAAGAGCATGATCTTGTGTGCAGTTATGAAGGAGATATGACAGCAGAAGTAAAAAGAGAGTGCACTTCCAGTGAGCAGGTCATCAAACAGCCATTTCAGATCATCAAAGCAGCCAACAATGGAAAGACCGATGCAGATCTGTTATTCGGAGCCGGATTTACAGTTTATCTGAAATCTTCTCTTACAAAGAAAGCAGATGGAAGCTATGATTTTGATTCTGCCAAACCAGTAGTGAGTGGAGAAAATGGAGCAACTGAGATTTTCACAGATGAAAAAGGGTATGCCTGCAGTATTCCATTACCATTTGGAAGCTATATCGTGCGTGAAACTACAACACCGCACAATTACAAGCCAGTCGATGATTTTGAAGTGAATATCACAGAACATCATCCAAACGAGCCACAGATCTGGCGAGTGCTTCTGGATGAAGAGTTTAAGGCAAAACTGAAAATCGTGAAAAAAGACGATGAAACAAAGAAATCTGTATTGATTGCAGGAACAGAATTTAAGGTATATGACCTGGACAACAAGAAGTATGTGGAGCAGGTAACAACTTACCCAGTGACAACTACTCACAAGTCCTATTTTACGGACAGCCAGGGATATCTGATCATGCCGAAGAATCTGAAGATCGGACATTACCGAATTGAGGAAGTCAACGCACCGGAAGGGTACACAATCAACAAGAATTATGTAGAGATTGCAGTGGATGCAAACACAGCATACCAGATGGATTCTGAAAGCGGAGATGCCATTATTACGGTAGATTACGAGAACCATCCGGTAAAAGGAAAGCTGACGATCTATAAAAAAGGTGAGATGCTGACCGGATTCAAGAAGGATTTGTTATGAAGAAAGATACCTGAAGGGTGCATCATTTCATGTCTATGCAGCTGAAATATCTATACACCGGATTATCAGAAGATGAAAACGGAAACAGACAGCTGATCTATGCAAAAGATGCACTGGTAACAACGGTAACGACTGGAGAAGACGGAAAAGCAGTTGCTGATAACCTGCCGCTTGGTTCTTACTATGTGGTAGAAGAGACTGCACCGGAAGGATTTGTCCTGAACCATGACAGATCAGAAGTCGCATTTGTCTATGCCAATCAGGATACACCGGTGATTGAACAAGAAGTGACTGTTGGCGATGACCGACAGAAAGTTGCGATTCAGGTAGAAAAACAGGATGCAGAAAATGGTGCAACCGTAGCAGGAGCTGTCTTTGGTATCTATAACAAAGCGGATATCAAGGCGGATGGAAAAGTGATCGTGAAAGCAGACACACTCTTACAGGAAATGACTTCTGATAACGATGGTCTTGCAACATGTACGCTGGATCTGCCACTTGGACAGTATTATGTGAAAGAGTTAAAAGCACCGGCGGGATTTGTATCCTCTGATGAAGTTCTGAATCTGGATGCTTCTTACCAGGGACAGGATGTGAAGACAGTAAAACTGAAAACAGTGAAAAAGAACCAGCCGACAACAGTTGAAATCACAAAATCTGATGTAACAACAGGTGTGGAACTGGATGGGGCAAAACTCACCGTTCTTGATAAAGAAGGAAATGTTGTGGATCAGTGGACTTCTGTAAAAGATCAGCCACATGTGATCAAACGACTGACAGTTGGAGAGGAATACACTCTTCGTGAGGAAATGGCACCTTATGGATATCTGAAAGCAACGGATGTGAAGTTCACGCTGGAAGATAGAGCCGAGATTCAGAAAGTAGAGATGAAAGATGAAGTTCCAACAGGACTTCTGATCATCAACAAAAATGGAGAATTTCTGGATAAGATAACACTTCTGGATCATGTAAAAGGTACCGTGGAGCATCTCTTTGAGTATGTAACCGGAAGCCTTTCAGATGTGACGTTCGATGTATTTGCTGCGGAAGATATCAAAGCGGCAGATGGTGTCAGTGAAGATTATTTCAAAGCAGATGAAAAAGTGGGAACCATTACCACAGATTCCAATGGTATTGCACAGATGGGAGATCTCCCGGCTGGAAAATACTATGTGAAGGAAGTGAAAACAGCCCATGGTTATGTGCTGGACAAAGAGCCGAGATATGTTGACCTTTCCTACCGTGATCAGGACACACCAGTCATCACTTATGATGAGAAATGGCAGAATGCCCGTCAGAAAGTAAAGGTTACGGTTCTGAAGAAAGAAAAAGATACAGACCGTGTTCTTGCAGGTGGTGTCTTCGGTCTTTATACCAGTGAAGATATCAAAAATGCAAAGGGCGAGGTACTTCTTGAGAAAGACAGTCTGATCGAGCAGCGGGTAACGGATGAAAAAGGACAGATTATTTTTACGGCAGATCTTCCGGTAGACGGAAAATACTATGTGAAAGAAATCTTTGCGCCGGACGGATTTGTTACAACAGAAGAAGTACAGGAATTTACCTTTGAATATGCCGGAGAAGACCAGGCAGAAGTAAGCTACGACTTTACTTTTGAAAATCAGCCAACCACAGTGGAGCTGTCCAAAACAGACCTGACAACAGGTAAAGAACTTCCAGGTGCACACCTGAAAGTAACGGATTCAGATGGCAATACAGTAGATGAATGGACTTCTACGGAAGAATCCCATGTGATCAAAGAACTGGTTGTTGGTAAGAAATACACCATGACAGAGACAAAACCGGCAGATGGATATGTCACTGCAGAAAGTATTACTTTCACAGTAGAGAATACAGCAGAGGTTCAGAAGCATGAGATGAAAGATGATGTGACAAAAGTAGAGATCAGTAAGACGGATATCACAGGAGAAACTGAGATTCCAGGTGCGAAACTGACGATTCTCGATAAGGATGATCAGGTAGTAGAGAGCTGGACTTCCACAGAGGAAGCACACTATATCGAAAAACTTCCAATCGGTAAATATACCTTACGTGAAGAGCAGGCACCGAAAGGATATATTCTGACATCGGATGTTAGTTTTGAAGTAAAGGATACTGGAGAGATCCAGAAAGTAGCTATGAAAGATGACACTGCCAAGGGAAAAGTGATTCTCAATAAGACAGATAAATCATCAGGAGAACCGCTGAAAGGGGTAGAATTTGAACTTCGTGACAGCAAAGGAAAAGTTCTGGAAACCTTAAAGACAGATGCTGCCGGTCATGCAGAAAGTAAGCTGTATGAGATTGCCACATTTAAGAACGGCAAATATGATACCGCTATCAAGTATTATCTGGTGGAAACAAAGACACTGGACGGATACACACTGGATCAGACCAAGCATGAAGTGACATTTGCCTATGCAGATGACAGTACACCGGTTGTAGAAGTTACCTTTAATCTGACAAATGAGAAACCGGAAGTTCCAGAAACACCGAAAACACCGGATACACCACAGTCCCATGAAGAGACAAAGGTATCAAATGCACCGAAAACAGGTGACAGCACGAATATTTGGCTGCCGATTCTTCTTCTGGTAATCTCCACAGGAGGTATGGCAGGACTTTATATCAGAAAAAAGAAAAACAGAAAATAGTAAAGTAATTAATTTGTAGTAAAGGGGGCCCTGAATCAGGGCTCCCTTTTCAATACAACTAATAAAAGAAAGGAACAGAAAACTATGATGAAAACAATGGGAAAAAGACAGGAAGCAAAAAAGAACCAGGAGAAAACTTTAAAGAGAATGATGGCTTATCAGAAGAAAGCCGAGCAGATGGTCAGTAGAAAAAGAATGAACCATCACATGATCAGAAAGGGGTAAAAGCGTATGATGAACAGAAAAGAATTTTATGAATATGTCAAAGACAATGTAAAGGAGTATCTGCCAAAGTCTTATAAGGACGCAGAAATTAAACTGCAGGAAGTAGAAAAAACAACGGTTTGAAGCTGACAGGTATTACGATTCCAAACGGAGATCAGAGAATCGTACCGACAGTCTATCTGGATTCCCTCTACCAGGAATATATCCATGGAAAAGATGTAGACTCTTGTGTTGGCGATGTGGCTGATATGCGTATTGAGGCACAGGGAAAAGCAGAATTTTTTGATATGGGAGTTCCAGATATTCTGGATTATGAAAAGATGAAGGACAAATTACAGATGAGAATTTGTGATAAGGAATGGAATACCGATCTTCTTGCAGATAAAGTAGTCACAGAACACGGAGATTTTGCAGCTTATTATGCAGTAAATCTGGAGGAAAATGGAGAAGGGATCAGCAGTATTCCGGTAACTGTTTCTCTGATGAACGAGTGGGGAGTATCTGCCGAACAGATTCAAGCGGATGCGATGGTGGCAGACCGAAAACGTGGTGTCACACTTATGGATATGAATGAGATTATCAAATCTATGATTTTTGGTGAAGAACCAGAAAACCTGCTGAATGAAAAAATGGATATGGAAGCCATGGAAAACCCAATGTTCTGTCTGACAAACAAAGCTAAGATGAATGGAGCTTCCCTGTTACTGCAGGAAGATATTCGTAAACAGATTGGGGAATGCCTGGGAAGTGATTACTTTGTCATCCCATCTTCCATTCATGAAGTGCTGATTCTTCCTGATAACGGCATTTTTCAGGTTCCGGAATTAAATGCGATGGTACAGGAAGTCAATGAGACAAAGGTGGAGAGACAGGAGCAGCTTTCCGATAAAGTTCAGTTTTGTGATGGGAAAACGGCAGTTATGGAAAATGCTGAGCGTAGGGAAGCTCGTTTGGAGAAAGAAAAGCAGCCGAAAAAGCGGAAGTAAAAGGTGGAATCCATGGAAGACTGGAGAAAGCTAAGGCAGAAATCAAGGCAAAAGAGGGAGACAAAGTGCCAAAGAATAAGTCAAAAGAGCTTGCCACAGCATTATAAAGAGTAACAACGATGATTTTAAGGGGACTGTGCTAAGCAGTCCCTGATTTTATGAAAAGGAGTAGCGCATGGCAAATAAATTATATGCAATGGAACAGCTGACGGAAGAGGTGGCAAAAGATGTAGCTGCCAGTCCGCAGGAATGGATGCGGTTCCTAAACACTGCATCCAGACTGTACAAATACACTTTTCCAGAACAGCTTTTAATTTATGCACAGCGACCGGAAGCAACTGCCGTAGCATCCATGGAAATTTGGAATCAGAAGATGTACCGCTGGATCAAAAAGGGATCCAAAGGGATTGCCTTGATTGACAATACTTCCGGACCGAAAACGAAACTTCGGTATGTATTTGATGTGCAGGACACTTATAAAGTGCGGAATCTTGGAAAGGATCCTCAGTTATGGAATCTTCCGGTGGAAGGAGAACAGCTGGTGGCAGATTATCTGCAGGAGCAGTTATCACTGGAAGATACAGAAGGAGGACTTGCTGAAAGTCTGCATCAGGCAGCGAAGGAGAGTATGCAAGAATGGCTTCCAGATGCATTGGAAGAACTGAGACTGGACGTAACAGGGACATTTCTGGAAGAACTGGACGAACAGAATCAGGAAGTCGAATTTCGGGAACTGATGACCAATAGTGTCTGGTATGTATTACTAAACCGGTGTGGACTGGATGCACAGGAATATCTGGATGCAGAGGATTTTCGGCATATTACGGACTTTAATCAGCTGATAGTATTAGGACATCTGGGAAGTGCAGTCAATGAGATCAGCAGACCAGTCCTGATGCAGATTGGACGATATGTGCTGAATAATCTGGAAAATGACCTGAAAACGGTTGCAAAAGAAAAGAAGTAGTCTATAATGAATTTAACACGTTAATGCGTGAAAGTAATACAGATAACACAGAAGATAGAGAAGAAAAAAGGAGGAAACAGACTATGAGAGAGATCAGTTACAGCCAGAACGGAGAGTATCAGATTCCAGATATCAGCCTGGAAGAGACGAGAGGAACCATCGGCAAGTACGGAATGATGCGGAAAGAGTATCTGAGAAATCACAAGGTAGCCAGGTTCAACATTCTGACACTGCAGAACCGTCTGGACAGTCATCTGATGGAGATCGACAGCCAGGCAAGACAGAGAGTAGACGACCTGATGAACGAACTTCTGGAGAAAGATCCGGCACCGGACAAAATGGCAGACGGGATGGCATGGACCAGACACATGAACCAGATCAAGGCACAGGCAGAGGAGCTGGTGATTCAGGAGATTATTACAGTTAAGTCTGTTCCCAACAGAAGAGGAACAGTTAGGAGAAATAAGGAAAGCGGCAGCTGCATTGGAACAGCCAGCCGCTTTTCTTATTTCCGATGAAGTGGTAAATGATATTCTCCGCACGGGAAGCGGACAGAAAAATACACTGTTTCATATTACAGCAAGACTGATTGAAGGTCTGGATAATGAAGAAATGCGGAGTTTTCTGAAAGATGAATATGGAACTGGTGGCAAAGGATTTACCATAGATGGTCAGAAAATCAGTATCTGGTATGACAATGATGGTATCCGTATCCGGCGAGGGGACTCTGCCAGAAGAAACTTTGACCGCATGGTTACGTGGGAAGAAGCAGCGAACAGAATTCGGGATATGTATGAGGATGGAAATTACGTGGATAATTTGATTTCCAATAATGCCATTGAACAGGAGCAGGAAGAAATGACCAATCTTCTTGCACTTCATTTTCGGGATACTTGCAGAAACTGGGAAAAGAAACAATCATATTCAGACTGGCAGGATGTAGTGAGTGGAGCATGGACAGATCAAGAGGAAGCAGATGCGATTGTCTATCGTTTTGAATGGCTGCAGAAATATATGGATGAGAATCCGGGAGATTATCACCGCTGGGAGATTCAGCATAATCCGGAATATTTCCAACGCTTTCAGGATCTTCAGAGGGAGCGTTCCTGGGTAGACCAGAAATTTACGGTCGAACGTCCGGCACTATCCTTTATCACACAGGATGAAATTGACGCAGTGTTAAGAAGAGGCGGCATTACTGCAGGAGGACGTAACCGAATCTATGAGTATTTCATGGAACATCATGATATGAAAGATGCAGCTGAGTTCCTGAAAAATGAGTATGGAACAGGTGGTTCCTCACCCGGAATACCAGGAGCAGATGCTTCCGACGCATCCCATGATGCAAAAGGATTAAAACTTGCAAAAGGGAAAATTGGCAGTCCAGAGGTAGAAGTTTTATTAAAGTGGAACAAGGTTGCAGAACGTGTTCGCCAGTTAATCCGCACAGATGATTATTTGTCACCGGAAGAAATGGAAAAGTACGAAGAACGACAGGAAGCACAAAGACTGGCAGACCTGGAAGAAGCACAGCAGATGTTAGGAGAACAGCTGGAACAGGATACTTTTACAGCGGAAGATATAACGGATCTGCGACTAGTTGATTCAGAATATATGTCCGGTACCAGAACAAAAATCTATGATTTTGCTTGCAAAGTTAAGGGAGAAGCGAATCGACTTCAATACACATTAGAATATCATGATGATGGAGAAGGTTTCACGATTCATACGGAAAAAGATGATATTTGGAATCGAATGTCAACACAAGAATTGGAACGTCTGGATGTAAAACTTGGACAAGAAGTACTTTATTATCATTATCACAACAAAACAGTAAATGCGGATACCTTAGATAAATTACGGGAAATCAAGGAAGAAATCATGGAGGAAGAGTCTTCCTATTTTACTGCTATTTCTAAACGTGTGTGGACAGATTATGATAAAAAAGAAAAAGAACTGTCGGGAGAAGTTGAGGTATTGGAAGAAAAAGAATCATTGGAAGAGATTAACGGAATAGCAGAACTGATTCCAGCAACGAACTTCCATATCACAGATGATGAACTTGGACAGGGAACACCGAAGGAGAAATTCCGAGCCAATATTATGGCTATTCAGCTGTTAAAAAAATGTGAGGATGAGAACCGCAATGCGACACCAGAGGAACAGGAAATCTTATCCAGGTACGTCGGCTGGGGAGGTCTTGCAGATGCATTTGATGAGACAAAATCTGCATGGGAGACAGAATATTTGGAATTAAAGACCGTCCTTACACCGGAAGAATATGCTGCAGCCAGAGCTTCCACATTAAATGCTCATTATACACAGCCGATTGTGATTGAAAGTATGTATCAGGTGTTGGAGAATCTGGGATTTACAAAGGGAAATATCCTGGAGCCATCTATGGGAGTCGGGAACTTCTTTGGAAAGCTTCCAGAGAATCTAAACCAGTCCAAACTCTATGGAGTGGAACTGGACAGCATCAGTGGCAGAATTGCTAAACTTCTCTATCCAGATGCCAATATCCAGATCAAAGGCTTTGAGAAGACGGATTATCCCAATGATTTCTTTGACGTGGCAATCGGAAATGTGCCATTCGGTGCATATAAGGTCAATGACCGTCAATATGACCGCTACAATTTTATGATTCATGATTACTTTCTTGCCAAGACTATAGATCAGTTACGTCCAGGTGGTGTAGCTGCGTTGATCACAACAAAGGGAACTATGGACAAGGAATCACCGGAAGTCCGGAAATATTTGGCAGAGCGTGCAGACCTGCTGGGGGCTATCCGACTGCCGAACACAGCTTTTAAGGCAAATGCAGGAACAGAAGTCAGTGCTGATATTTTGTTTTTCCAGAAGCGTGAGAGTTTCACAAAAGAGATGCCAGACTGGGTGAATTTGGAGAGTGATGCAAATGGGATTACCATTAACAAGTATTTTGTTCAGCATCCGGGATTGATTCTTGGTGAGATGAAAGAAGTGTCCGGTCCGTATGGTATGGAAACAACCTGTGCTCCAATGGAAGGAGCTGATCTGGAATTACAGTTACAAGAAGCTGTAAAACACATCAGAGGAAGCATGGTAGCGGCAGTAGATATAGAGGCAGAACTGGATGAGATGCCAGAGAGTATTCCGGCAGATCCGAATGTCCGAAATTACAGCTATACGGTGGTAGATGATCAGGTATATTACCGTGTCAATTCTTTGATGAATCAGGTGAAAATGTCTGCAGCCACTGCAGAACGTGTAAAAGGCATGGTTGCAATCCGTGATACCGTTCGTGAACTGATCGCCATGCAGATGGAAGAATTTGTCACAGACGAAGAAATCCAGAAACAGCAGAAAAAACTGAATCAGGTGTATGATACCTACACAGCAAAGTATGGAGTTATTGGAAGTAATGCTAACAAACGTGCATTTTCTGATGACTCTTCTTATTGTCTGCTGTGTTCCCTGGAAGACTTGAATGAAGATGGAACATTGAAGCGGAAAGCGGACATGTTCACCAAACGAACCATTAAAAAGGCGGTCGCTGTGACAAGTGTGGAGACAGCCACAGAAGCACTTGCTCTGTCCCTAAATGAAAAGGCTAAAGTAGATCTCCCATATATGGCACAGTTGACCGGAAAGACCGAAGAGAAAATCACAGAAGAGCTGGTTGGAGTTATCTTCAAAAATCCACTGACAGACCAGTGGGAAAGCGGAGATGAATATCTGTCTGGAAACGTCAGAGATAAATTAAATACAGCGAGAACTTTTGCAGAGAATCATCCGGAATTCACACCGAATGTGCGTGCATTGGAGGCAGTTCAGCCAAGAGATCTGGAAGCGTCGGAGATTGAAGTGCGTATTGGAGCCACCTGGATTGAACCTTCGGATTATCAGGATTTTATGGTGGAACTGCTTCATACGCCGAGGTATCTTGCACAGAAGGAAATACAGGTAAAATTCTCTGAGGTAAATGGTGAGTGGAGGATTACAGGAAAGAACGCCGACAGTCCAAGAAATGCGTTTGCTTATGCAACGTATGGAACGGAGAGAGCAAATGCCTACCGGATTCTGGAAGATACCTTGAATCTAAAAGATGTTAGAATCTATGATAAAGTCGTAAATGACAATGGGGATGAAGTGCGAGTTTTGAATAAAAAGAAACTATGTTGGCATCACAAAAGCAGGATGCCTTGAAGGCTGCATTCCAAGATTGGATTTTTAAGGATCAGCAGAGGAGAGAAAGGCTGGTAAGCGTGTACAATGAGCGTTTCAATAGTATCCGTCCCCGTGAATATGATGGTAGTCACTTGAGTTTTCCAGGAATGAATCCGGAAATAGAGCTTCGTCCGCATCAGAAAAATGCAGTCGCACATCAGTTATACGGTGATAATGTGCTTCTGGCACATGTAGTAGGAGCTGGGAAGACTTACGAAATGGTAGCGGCGGCAATGGAGAGCAAACGTCTGGGATTATCTCAGAAAAACCTCTTTGTAGTTCCAAACCATTTGACGGAGCAGTGGGGAGCAGAATTCCTGCAGTTATATCCAGGGGCGAACATTCTGGTAGCAACGAAAAAGGATTTTGAACCGGCAAATCGAAAGAAGTTCTGTGCCAGAATCGCTATGGGAAATTACGATGCTGTTATTATTGGTCATTCCCAGTTTGAGCGTATTCCAATCTCTGATGAGAAACAGGAAGCCATGCTTCAGAGGCAGATTGATGATCTGGAAATGGCAATCCAGAGTGCAAGGTATGAACAGGATGGTGGACGTTATACCGTCAAACAGATTGAAAAGACAAGAAAAACATTGCAGACAAGGCTGGAGAAACTGAATCAGAAAGAGAAAAAAGATCAGGTAGTTACGTTTGAAGAACTGGGAGTGGATCATTTATATGTAGATGAAGCACACAGTTATAAAAACGCATTTCTTTATACAAAAATGAGAAATGTAGCCGGGATTGCACAGAATGAAGCACAGAAGTCGGCGGATATGTTTAATAAATGTCAGTATCTGGATGAGATTACCGGAGGAAAAGGCATTACCTTTGCTACGGGCACACCGATTAGCAACAGCATGACGGAATTATATGTTATGCAGAGGTATCTGCAGAACAGCAAATTACAAAATATGGGACTTGGACTGTTTGATTCCTGGGCCTCCACCTTTGGCGAGGTAGTCACGAGCATTGAGCTTGCACCAGAAGGAACAGGCTACCGTGCAAAGTCAAGATTTGCAAGATTTTATAATATTCCGGAACTGATGAATATGTTTAAGGAGATTGCAGATATCAAGACTTCCGATCAGTTAAAGCTTCCTGTGCCAGAGGCGGAATATGAAACAGTGGTGCTGAAACCAACGGAACAGCAGAAAGAAATCGTAGAAAGTCTGGGGGAACGTGCAGAAGTTGTCAGAAACGGAGGGGTAGATGCTTCGGTTGATAATATGCTGAAAATTACCAATGATGGAAGAAAATTGGCATTGGATCAGCGTTTGGTGAACGAATTATTGCCAGATAATCCAGAAAGCAAAATATCAGTCTGTGCAGAGAAAAGTTATGAGATCTGGAAAGGCACGGCAGCACAGAAATCTGCACAATTGATTTTCTGTGACTTGAGCACACCGAAAGGTGATGGCAGTTTCAATGTTTATGATGACTTGAAGCAGAAACTGATAGCGAAAGGTGTACCGGAAAAAGAGATTGCTTTTATTCATGATGCAAATACAGAAGCAAAGAAGACGGAGCTGTTTGGAAAAGTGAAATCCGGGCAGGTTCGTTTTTTGATTGGCTCAACAGCAAAGATGGGTGCCGGGACCAACGTGCAGGACCGTCTGATTGCGTTGCACCATCTGGATATTGGCTGGAAACCATCTGATTTGGAACAGAGGGAAGGGCGTATTATCCGTCAGGGAAATCATAATAAAAAGGTTCATATCTTCCGGTATGTAACTGAATCCACATTTGACAGCTACATGTGGCAGTTGGTTGAGAACAAGCAGAAATTCATTTCTCAGATTATGACCAGCAAAGCACCTGTGCGAAGCTGTGAAGATGTGGACGAAGCGGCACTTTCCTATGCAGAGGTCAAAGCTCTTGCAACCGGAAATCCAGCAGTAAAAGAGAAGATGGCATTGGATGTTGATGTGGCAAAATTAAAACTTTTAAAAGCCAACCACATGAATAACCAGTACCGCCTGGAAGATGATATTGCAAGGAATTTTCCACAACAGATTGCAAAACTGACAGAAATCATTGACAGCTACAAGGCAGACATCGCTCATTATTCTGAGCATAAAAGCACAGATCCAGAGCAGTTTACTATGGAGATTGGTGGCAAAGTGTTCACAGAAAAGAAAGAGGCAGGAGCGGCACTTCTGGCGGTATGTAAAGATATTAAAACTGTAGATGCTGCGATGGATATCGGAAACTATCAGGGATTCAATATGAGGATTCAGTTTGATGGATGGAGTAAAGAATTTATATTATCTGTCAAACATGAGGCTGTCTCGAAAGTTCATCTTGGAGCAGATGCACTTGGAAATATTACCCGTATCAACAATCTGTTGGACAGTTATCCAGAGAAGCTTTCAGAAGCACAACAAAGATTGGAAACAGTGTATGAACAGATGGCAAATGCGAAAGAAGAAGTGGGAAAGCCATTTCCAAAAGAAGAGGAGTTGAACCAGAAACTGGAGCGACTGTCAGAGCTAAATGCATTGCTCAATATGGATGAACGGGAAGATGCAGAAGCAGAGGTATCTGAATCAGATGAGAAAGAAGAAAGACCGGCACGTGGTTCTATCCATGAAAAACTGCAGATTTGTAAAGAAAAGAGTCAGCGGGAAAGTGAAACTAGGCAAGGAAAAACAGAAAACGGGACTTCGGTCTGGAAATAAATAAACAGGAAAGATGGCATAATTGGTAGAAGAAGGTTCTACCTGTTATGCCATTTTTAGAACACAGGAGGAATTTGAATGGCGAGAAGTATGATAACAGGAAAAGAAACGCAGAAAATGCAGGAATATACGCAGGAACGGATTGCTCAGGCAGAGCGTAGAGATATAGAATTTTCAACAGATGTAAAAGAACAGATTTTTGAATATGCGAATCTGATCGGCGAGGAAGAGAAAGTTAGGAATTTGGTAAGAAATCTGGCAGATGCAGTGAGTCAGGCAGATCAAGAAGGTGTAGAGGATTTGCTGGATGACGCAAGAATGGATATTCAAGAACTGCTGGATCCAACCATAGGTAAGCTGGAATTACGTGACTATGGATATACAGCAGAAGATATGGTGCCACTTAGAAAAGAAGCAGCCTTGGATTATCACAGAATGGGTTCTAAGATTTATTGCCTTGGAAGTGATGGCAGTAAAGGTGAATATGCGAGTAAAGAAATGATACAGGCACACGACGGTTTGTTTGGAATGGAATTGCAGATGTGGGAACGGATAAAGGATAACAACCTAGATTATGCAGAAGAAAATTTAGGAGCATTTCAGGAGCCTATGAGTGTCATTGAGCAGGAAGAAGCACTGAAATTATACGATGCAGGAGCAGATATCTATCTGATCACTAATTTTTCATCACCGATGTATGTCACAGAACGTATGGAAATTGAACGAGGACCAGAGCATTATCAGATGTCTATGACAGAACTGGAGCGTTTCCGTAACCTGGAATGGGAAATGCAGAAATATCCACAGATTCAGTCATTGAAAGAAGCAAACCTGTTGTTAGGAACAAGAAGGGTATTTGGTATTTATCAGATCCGGGATGATTCACCGGGCGAAAACTATGCTTTTATGAATATGAGTTTTATTGAAAGTCATGGTATGAAGATAAAAAAAGAAGATTACAAGCTGGTCTATGTTGGTGAATTATCAGGAAATATGTCACTGGATGATATTTTTGAAAGGTTCAACATTGATAGACCGGAAGATTTCCGTGGGCATTCCCTGTCTGTCAGTGATATCGTAGTTCTGAATGACGGGGAAAAAGTAACTGCTCATTTTGTAGACAGTATCAGTTTTGAACAGCTAGATTCTTTCCTGAATCTGGAAGAACAGGTCCTTAGTGAACTGGCATATGAGGTAGGAGAACGTTACTTTGCTATTCAGAGAACAGAAGAAGGATATGATTATTCCTTTTACGATGAAGATTTCCGCTTGATGGATGGTGGCGTTTATGAGAATGATGAAATTTCTATTGAAGAAGCGGCGGAGGAACTTTTGGAAGACGAAGGCTGGACTGGAGAACGCATCCGTGGAGATTATGATCGGTTGATGGAGAAAGTAGAAGAAATGGATGAAGTTGTAATGGCAGAGATTCAGAAAAGCCAGGGCGAATATAAGCCATTGGCAAAGGTGGAGGAACTGGAAGAGGCCAATTATAACATGATTGATAATGTACTCAATAATATGCCGCCTAAGAAAGAAGCTTATCTGGAATATTATGCTGCAGAATGTGATGAAATTCATGATATGGGAGCTTATGAGAAAAGCACAGATGTGAAAGAAATCGCAGCAATCTATGAGAAGTACAGAGAAGATCCGGAAAACGCTTATAAAGGCAGTGGAATGGGGATTATTTATCGTGATCCGGAGGATAGCTTGTTTGATGAAACAGAACTGTTAATTGTAATGGGAACAACGATACACGGCGACTTCTTGGATAATGTGCGGTTTTTAAAAGATCAGCCGGTGGTGCGTGAAGGTTTGGAGAAGATTCATAAAGCATTGCCTGATTATAAATATATCCCGATTCAGGATGTGCGTGAGGCAATGTATCCGAAAAAAATGACAACAGAAGAACTGGCAGCAGCATTGGATGAGATTGCGGAAGACTTCGATCCGTATGACTATCGGGACCATGTAGAGCCAGGGCAGGATACCATACAGGAAGTCATGCTGGATCTGCAAAGTGGAAATGTTGGTTCTTATATTTCCTTTCTGAAGGATGTGATTGAAGAAGACTGTGAGCAGTCCGTGTGGGCAGGTGTTTTGCTGGAACGGCTGAAATCCTACGAACCAGATATATCCAAAGAAACAGAGCCGATGGTGTATGTGAATTACTGTGAAAAGCGAGAGCTGATGGAACCACGCTGTCAGAAGCTCTCAGATCTGGATTCCCGTACTGCACAGAAGGATAAGGAATGGTACGCAGACCGTAATCCGAGGACGGATGAGCCGATGGTAACAGCCCAGATGTTTTTTACTATATATTATGCGGAAAAAGGCGATAAAATGATGCAACATTTCAAAGGGAAAATAGATATTGGAACAGGAAATGGCGGTATTTTAAGTCAGCTGAAACTCCAAAATGAACTGAAACTTACGGATGAAAGCTGGATTGGTTATCTGAAAAACAAGGGAAATGAAGAGTTTCAGAAGTGTATGGAAGATCTGACCGATATGCAGAACCATGTGCTGCCATATTTGCAGAGCTTTTGCAGTCTGGAAGAAAAAAGTGTGCAGGAAAAGCAGGAACGGCAGGTTGCAGAAAAGCAGGACAGCAGAGTAGAAGCGTCAAGAGCAGCGAATGTGACAAAAGGGGATAATGACAAAGCTGTGAAAAAGGTAGTTTCGAGTATGCAAACAGAAAAGAATAAAGCAACTACGAAGGCAAAGAAGCCATCTATTCATGAACGACTGGAAATCAATAAGAGAAAAATCCAAGAAAAGCAGGGAAAAGATGAGCTGGAGAGAGGAGCTGATCGGGATGTAAGAACGGTATAAATTTATAGAAAGGCACTTGGCTCCGTTTTGGACATAGCAAAAGTGCTGACAGTGACGAACGAAGATGTGCTGCCTGCTTATTTGCAGAGAGTATCTGATTTTGAAGACTGCCTACTTGCAACTTGTACGAAGGAGAATCAGTGTGATGCGATTGTGACAAGGAATAAAAAGGATTTTCTTTCCTTTTTGGATTACACTGCTTTCTCCGGAAGAACTGCTGAATATTTATTCGTAAAAATATGTTTTTACAATCGGCAGCAGAAGGAAAGTTGAATGATAACTCCGATCCAGCATACTGCAAAATATAAAAATTTTATAACAAAGTGGAAAACCCTGCGTAGGATCAGAAATGTTCTCACAGGGTTTCATGTATCTAATAAAATATAGAAATTTAGCGGATTTCTGCTAGAATAAGAAAAACTGTTAAAAAAATATCGTGCATAGATCAAAAAGACTATATATGGGCGACCTTTTAAAGCCGATTTATATAAAATAGAAGAAAAAAAGGTGGTCGATACCGTGGATATAAAAACAGCGGTCATATATCGGTTAAACGATCTGATTAAGCAGAAAGATATCACAGTGAATGAAGCGGCGGTGCGCTCAGGCGTCCCGCCTTCAACACTGAAAAATATTTTGTATGGACAAAGCAGGAATGCTGGCGTAGTTACAATTAAAAAGATATGCGATGGATTGGATATTACAATACAGGAATTTTTTGAAGATCCCATCTTTGCAGATTTGGAACCGGAGTTATAGGAACAGGTAAATAATCTTAGGATTCAGATTCTGCAAGATGGTTTTTTATGGGAAAGGGTTAGAAGAAACTAACACTGGAGGATGAATATGTGTAAAATAGCAATTTGCGACGATGATAAAGAATACAGGGAGAAAATAAAGACGGTCATAGAAACGGAAGGGATTCTGTCTTCGAATGAGATACGGTTTTATGAATATGAATCAGGAAAAGAATTATTGGAAGATGCGGATATTTTGCATGATCTGATTTTTATGGATATGCGTATGCCTGGATTGGATGGAAATAAAACAGTACTGAAGCTGAGGGAATATAATGAAGCAGCGATATTGGTGTTCTGCTCCGGCTGTTTTGAACCGACTCCTGACAGCATTAATGTTGGACAACCGTTCCGGTACATCATGAAGGATCTGCATGACAGAAGTCTGAAAAAGGAAATACCTATGATTTTATTAAAAGTGAAATTGTGCTGTGGAGATTCTTCCGTGACAGTTACATCGGCGGGAAGGATAATGCGCATCCATACGGAAGACATTTTATATATCTGTCTGGCGAAAAGGGGCTGTACGATATACATTGCCAGACAGGGAAAGATAGAAGAGATGCATTGCAAGGAATCTTTAAGTGATCTGTATGAGTGTCTGGCCGGAAGGGGATTTGAGTATGCACACAACAGCTATATTGTGAATTTGGCAAAAGTGGAAGGATTGGAAAAGAACGTTGCGTTGCTGCCGTTTGGAATCCAGTTGAATGTTTCGAGGTCGAGAAAAGGACAGTTTGCCGACGCACTGATAACATTTCTTGGGGAAAGGAACGGCATGGTATGATAATAAGAGATTATTTGATTTGTCTTCTTCAGATGTATCTGTTGGAGGACTTGGAAAAGAACATACTCCCATACAGAAGAGAAAGATTCTGGGAAAAATTTCTCGTATATTGTATCGCAGCACTGGCAATGTTCGGAACCAACCGCCTGGAATCCTCAATACTTAATATGGTAATGATTCCGGTAATCTATATGATTGCGTCTATGGTTGTGTTCCGGGGAAATATATGGAAGAAGCTGGTTACGGTATGCTGCTATTATGTGCTGGCAATTATTCCCGAATTTCTCTTTGCGGCACTTACGAATGCATATGGCGTGACTGGTGCGTCCGAGGGCTTCAGGACTGAAACAGAAAAGACATTAGCACTCCTGCTGATGAGTACCATGACATTTCTGTTTATTAAATGCATTAATCAGGTAACAAGGAAAAGGGATTATCTGACGATTGAGAATAAAACTTTTACTGTGCTGCTCATGCTGCCAACCGCTACGATCATTATATTAGGATGTGTGTTTTATTCAAATATTTCTTTTGAAGGAATGAACAGGGTTATGGTTCCGGTAGGAGCTTCGCTTCTGTTAATGACGAATATCTTCATTTTCACAGTATTTGACAGGTTTGTAGAAAAATCAGAAGAAGTGAAGAAGATGGACCGGCTATACCAGAAAAGCAGGGCGGAGATTGCCAATCTGCAGTATATGAATAAGGTTAATGAGGATAACAGAGCATTCTTACACGATATAAATAAATTTATCTGTACAGTAGCCGGCTTGATAGAAGAAGGAGAGAATCAAGAGGTTAAGGACATCATGGAACATTTAGGCGTCCGGATTCAGAATCTTCAAAAAAGTGTATATTGTGAGCATCCGATCTTGAACAGCATCCTATGTGAAAGAAAATTTCTTGCAGAATCTAAGGATATATCCTATAGGATTACTCTGGGTAATGATCTCAGACTGGATTTTCTGGAAGAGTTGGATTTGATCTCGATCGTAGGGAATCTTTTGGATAACGCACTGGAAGCGGCAGAAAAGACAGAAGATGGCAGATATGTGGAATGCAGGATGTATATGGGAAATGCGGGGCATTTCCTTGTCATGGAATTTTGCAATGGGTATGTCGTCCCTCTGTTAAAGGACAAGGACAGGTACATAAGCACCAAAAGAGACGCGGACAGTCACGGGATCGGACTGCACACGGTTGGAAAACTGGTTAAAAAGTATGCGGGAATTATGCGAGTGGAGGCAGGAGAACGGGAGTTCTCTGTTAAGCTGATCTTTACAATCAAATAAGGACGTGCAAAAATCGCCCAAAAAGTTACCGTTTTTGCCACGGTAATTGAAAAGAGGGCGATTTTTGTGTAAACTTTCGGAAAAAAGGAGGCTTTGTAACTATGAAAAAAATAATCAGAAAAAACCTGGGAATCAAACTGCTTGGAGCTGTAAACTGTCTTGCACTCTGCTTGACGGCGTATACGGCAAATCTGGCGTGCAACTGGCTGTACTATCAGGAAGATGAGCCGGAAGAAGTTAAGAAAATGAGGAAATTCTAGTGTGGAAAAAAATGGCTGGTCGGCTTTTTGAACTACAAAGCAGGAATGGGATTCTTGAAGAGAAAGACCGCAGGCTGTATGAATATGCTTACGGCGTACTGCTGGGCAGGGTGGTAATATACCTTATCATCGTCATACTTGGCATCATAACGGGGAATTGGATGGAGATGATAGTCTTTTTATTGCCCTTTTACTGTTTTAAGGCAGTATGCCGGAGGGATTCATTTGGAAAAGGCAGGGGGCTGCATGGCTGTTTCCGGTATCCTTGTCCTTCTATGCAGTCTGTATCTGGCGTCTGCTCCGGCTGTAATATGGCAAATGCGGATCATATGGTTTGTCGCGGTTGGCGTTATATTTATCATGGCGCCGGTAGATGCCAGCAGCAAGAAGTTGGATGCGAAAGAGAAAAAGTTTATGGGATGCGCGCGAGGGTAATTTTAGTTATTGAATGCGCGATAGCAGGTGTTTTTTCTGTGATTGGATATTCCCTGATCGTAAACGGGATTATGGTAGCGCATATTGTTTTGGCGTCCGGTTTGATATTGGGATGGATCAAAAATTTTTTTGACAAAGAGTTAGATGTAACTAATTACAGGTAGAAATAAGAAGTGATTGAGAAAAACATATTACAAAATGATGGTAAACAGAGAGAAAAAGAACATTATGCCAGAGGAATATAAAAGTGAATATGAAATTGATAAAAAATACGGAAAATATTAGTAAAGAGAAAATAACCTTGTTTTGTCTGCCATTTGCGGGAGGCGGTGCTTCTGCTTATAACCAGTGGGCGAAAAAGATGCAGGGGAAAGTAACGGTATGTCCAGTTCAGCTTCCGGGAAGGGAAGAACAGATCATGGAGAAACCGTATATAGATATGTCGGTTATGTTAGATGACCTGGAAGAGGCTGTAAGAAAGGTTGTGTACGGACCGTATGCCTTATGGGGACACAGTATGGGTGGGAAGATCTCTTATGAGCTGGAAAAACGGTTGGAGGCAGCGGGATATACTGCAAAATGTCTGTTTATTTCCGGCAGCCGGGTTCCTAGTATTCCGGAGCCAAATCCAATCTATCATCTTCCGGATGAAGCGTTTAAGAGGGAACTGGGAAGATTTGAAGGGACGCCAAAAGAGATACTAGAGAATCAGGAATTGTTGGATTTCTTTCTGCCTATGCTGCGGGCGGATTTTACCATGGATGAAACGTATTATGATAAAGCGGGAGTAGTGCTGCATACACCTATCTCTGCATTTGGCGGAGAAAAGGACGACGAAGCGGATGAGAGTGCGATCTTGGAATGGGGAAAGTATACGGACAATGATTTTAACTACCGGATATTTCCGGGAGGACATTTTTATCTGAGGGATTGTGAAGACGAAGTAATAAGTGAGGTCATGAGACTGCTTTAGAGAATGAAAAATGGAGATTAAACGATACGGAGAAAAGGAATTTCTGTCAGCAGACAAACTTTATATCCGTGAAAATGAGATACATATATGGTGTATCCGCTGGCCTGAAATGACAGATTTCTGGAAGAACCATGAATATATCCTGAGTGGGCAGGAATTGGAGCAAGCCGGAAGATTCCGTTTTCCTGAAGACAGGATGCGTTATATAGCCGGGAAGGTTGTCGTGCGGATCCTCTTAAAAAGATACTTAGATATGGAAACGATTGATTTTTCTGTCAATGAACTGGGTAAGCCTTATCATAAAAAGATTGCGGGAAAGCGGACAGTGGATTTTAACATTTCGCACTCGGGTGAATTCATACTGGCGGTATTCGCTGTCGGAATGGATATCGGAGTAGATGTGCAGGAGATGGCAGAGTGCCCGGACTATAGGGAGATAGCGGAAAATTTTTATACTGCAGAAGAAGCGGAAGATGTAAAAAATGAAGGACCGGATCTGTTTTTCCAGTACTGGGCGGCGAAAGAGGCATATGTAAAGGCGCTTGGAATTGGATTAGGAAGAGGAATGGATTTCTTCTCTGTCAGAAACGAGAAAATTGCAGAAAAAGATAAGAAAGATCAGGACTGGTTTCTGTATCCGGTCAGGATCAAAGGATATGCTGCGTATGTGGCGGCGCATGAGAAAGGAGACAGATAAAATGGGTTATAAGAAAGATATGAGCAAATATGAGAATCTGGAAGGCTGGGAGAGATGTGGATTTGGAGAACAGCTTGATAGGTGGGCGGAAAAATATGGAGAAAGAATTGCGGTCACGGACAGTGAAGACGAGATCAGTTATATGGAATTAAAGCAAAAAGCAGATTGTCTTGCGGCAGCTTTTCTGCGTAAAGGGATTTTAAAGGGAGACAAAGTGCTTGTGCAGCTTCCGAACAGGATTTCTTTTGTGATCGTGTTTTTTGCGCTTTCCAAGATTGGGGCGGTGCCAATCATGATGCTGCCGGCCCACAGGGAGGCGGAACTGGAAGGAATTATTGAACTGGCAAAGCCGGCCGCTTATATTGTGGTGGAGAAATATCTGGGATTTTCATATGTGCCGATGGCAAATGCGATGAAAGAGAAATATTCATGTATCCGGCATATATTTGTAGATAGCGAATCCGGGGATATCAGTGGAATGATTGCGGAAACGTATGGAGAAAATGGAGCATTTCCGGCTGTGGATGGGTATGAAACGGCGGTGCTTTTGCTGTCCGGCGGGACGACAGGGGTTCCGAAACTGATTCCGCGCACCCATACGGATTATATGTATAATGCCCGCATGTCCGCGAAGAGATGCCGTCTGGATAGCAGTGACGTTTATCTGGCGTCTCTTCCGGTAGCTCATAATTTCCCGTTATGCTGCCCGGGGCTTTTAGGCACGCTGGACGTGGGAGGAAAAGTTGTGCTTGCGTCTGCGACCAGCCCGGATGATATCCTTGACGCAATTACAGAGGAAGGTGTCACGATAACGGCATTGGTTCCTGCTATGGTTACTGTGTGCATGGAAATGCTGGAATGGGATGAAGATTATGATATATCCAGCCTGCGGATTTTGCAGGTGGGCGGCGCAATGCTGGAAGATTCCCTTGCGGATAAGATCATTGAAGAATGGCCGTGTAAACTGATGCAGGTATTTGGTACGGCGGAGGGGCTACTGTCCTTTACTAGCCCGGAGGATGAAGGTTCCCTGATCGCAAGATGCCAGGGAACTCCGGTGTCTCCTGCGGATGAAGTGAAGATTGTGGATGAAGAAGATAAGGCCGTACCGGAAGGAGTTTTTGGGGAATTATTATCCAGAGGCCCGTATACGATTGATGGTTATTATATGGCGGAGGAAGCGAATAAAAGAGCTTTACGTCGGACGGATTTTACCGGACGGGCGATAAAGCTATGTGGACGAAAGACGGAAGGTTACGTTTGGGCGGGAGGATCAAAGAGCAGATTAACCGCGCCGGAGAAAAGATCATGCCTTCAGAGATTGAAGCTTATCTTTGCAGGCATTCGAAAATCAAAGAGGCAGCCGTTGTCGGCGTTACGGATGAGACCCTTGGAAACCGGATATGTGCATTCCTTGTGACCGATGATGAAGCCGGGATCGATTTGCAGGAAATACACAGGTTCCTGCGGGAAATAGGCGTTGCGGCGTATAAAATGCCGGATCAGATAGAACGGGTAGAGACATGGCCGCTGACCAGCGTAGGAAAAATAGATAAGAAAGCATTAGAACGTATGGCGCAGGAAAAATAGAAGGAGACAGAATCATGGAATATATAGAGATAAAGGAACAGATCAAACAAAAGCTGCCGGTAGCCAGAGATTTGGGGGATTCCGAAAATCTGCTGGAGCTTGGGCTTTCATCCCTGACAATCATGCGTCTGGTAAACCAGTGGAGAAAACAGGGGGTTAAGGTTTCATTCGGTTCATTGATGGAAAATCCTACCCTTGAAGGCTGGTGGGCGCTGATCCAGCGCAGCATGAAGAAAAAAGCGGGCAAAAAACGGGCGCAAGAATCTAAGATAACGCCGGAAAAGGATATGAAACAGCCGTTTCCTTTAACAGACGTACAGTATGCATATTGGGTTGGCAGGGATGAAGAACAGGCTCTTGGAGGAATAGACTGTCATGCGTATTTAGAGTTTGATGGGGGAAATATAGATCCGGAGCGTCTGGAAAAAGCATGGAATGTACTGCAGTATCATCATCCTATGCTGCGCGCCTGCTTTTTGGATGATGGAACACAGAAAATCCTGGATAAGCCGTATTGTGAAAAAATAAAGGTTCATGATTTTTCCCGGATGTCATCTGAGGAAGCAGAGGCAATGGCAGTATCTGTCAGAGAACGTTTATCCCATCGGAAGTTAAAGATTGAGGAAGGCGAAGTAGCAGGAATAGAGCTTACGCTTTTTCCTGAAAATAAGGCACGCCTTCATGTGGACATGGCACTTTTGGTTGCTGATGTACAGAGTCTGCAGATATTATTGAGGGATTTGGCATCTGCTTACCGAGGGGAAAACCTGCCGAAAGAATCAAAAGGGTGGAATTTTGCTTCCTATCTAGAACGGCAGAAACAGGAAGAAGGGGAGGAACGGAAAAACGCAGAAAAATACTGGAAGAATCGTTTAGAGCATTTGCCAAAAGGCCCTGACCTTCCATTGGCAAAACGTCCGCAAGAAGTGGAAAAAACGGTGTTCAACCGCAGGATTGTGAGAATCGAAAAGGAAGAATGGGATCATTTGCAAATGCGGGCAAAAAATACCAGACAACTCCGGCAATGGTTCTTCTTACTGCATATGCGGTGGTTCTGGAACGATGGAGCAGGAATCATTGTTTCCTTATTAACATTCCGTTTTTTAACCGGAAAACAGAGCAGCAGGGGTTAGAGGAAGTAATAGCAGATTTTACTACTCTGTTATTGCTGGAGATTAACTGCGAAGAAAATCCGACTTTTGCGGAATTGTTGGACAGGATTCAGAAGCAGCTTCATGAGGATATGAAGTATACGGCATATTCCGGCGTGCAAGTACAGAGAGACATTGCGCAGATGTGTGGGGACGCATCGGCAGTGGCGCCGGTTGTTTTTGCCTGCAATCTGGGAACGCCGTTGGTAAATGATACGTTCCGGAATGAACTGGGACAGTTTTCCTATATGATTTCCCAGACGCCGCAGGTGTGGAATGATTTTCAGAGTTATGAAGATGAAAATGGCGTACAGCTTACATGGGACAGCGTGGATGAGTTATTCCCGGAGAATATGATCCCGGATATGTTGGAGAGTTTTGAGATTCTTCTGCATGAATTGGGAAAGAAGGACTGGAATCAGAGATTTGATGTGCTTCCTGAAAAAAGAAAAAGAGAAATTGAAGATACAGCGCGTACAGGAGTGCCGGAGCGTGTGGAATGCCTGCATTGGGCTGTTATGAACCATGCGGAAGTTTGCCCGGAAGATATTGCGCTTATTGATGCGGGAAGCGGAAGATCGGTATCCTATGGGGAATTAAAAGCACGGGCAACAGCAGTGGCGGCAGGAATTTCAGAAAAGGATATTAAGGGCGTCCCGGTTGCACTTACCCTGCCGCGCGGGATAGAACAGATCGAGTCGGCATTAGGAATTTTGCTTTCCGGAAATTCATACCTTCCGGTCAGCTTAAGCCAGCCTAAAGATCGGAGAGCGTTAATCCATGAGAAGACGGGAGTCCGCTATGTGGTCACGAATCGGGAATTATCCGAAAAACTGGACTGGCCGGAAGGTACGGAAATCCTTGTGATGGAAGGTATGGAAGAGGGACAGGAAAATGTGAGAATGCCAGAGGTGTCGCCGAAGGACAGCGCCTATATCATCATGACGTCAGGCTCTACAGGTGTTCCGAAGGGTGTAGAGATTGCGCATGAAAGCGCATGGAATACGGTTCAGGATATTAATGAAAAGTACCATGTGACAAGTGCAGATCGGGCGCTGGCTGTATCAGCTATGGATTTTGACCTGTCGGTATATGATGTTTTGGAATTTTTAGGCGCAGGAGGAACATTGGTATTGCTTCCAGAGCAGGAGAGAAGGAATGCGGATTACTGGCTGGAACAAGTGTTGAAATATCAGATTACCGTTTGGAATTCAGTGCCGGTGCTTCTGGATATGCTTTTGATACGGGCGGAATCCATGAAACAGAAACTGCCGATCAGGGCGGTTATGCTTTCCGGAGATTGGATTGGGATGGATCTCCCGCAGAGGGTTGCGGCATGGACAGAGGATTGCCAGTTTGTCGCTATGGGAGGAGCTACAGAGGCAAGTATCTGGTCCAATTATCAGAATGTTACCCTGCCGATGCCGAAAAACTGGAAATCTATTCCCTATGGAAAGCCACTCAGATATCAGGCATATCGTGTTGTGGATGAGTATGGAAGGGATTGCCCTTACTGGGCAGAAGGCGAACTCTGGATTGGCGGTTTTGG
>ENA-OQJP01000149-OQJP01000149.1-human-gut-metagenome-genome-assembly--contig:-NODE-149-length-27920-cov-7.445400_pt1 | contig 27920 bp, 26 predicted proteins | sample MGYA00242611_ERZ504778 | MGnify/ENA primary metagenome ERZ504778 (study PRJEB26092, sample SAMD00036349) | human gut metagenome | host: Homo sapiens | study: EMG produced TPA metagenomics assembly of...
AAGTTGAAATGTTGTGGTTGCCAGACCAACTTCATTGTATCATTAGGAGGTTCTTTCCTTTTCTATAAGAATTTTTTACCGACCCCCAGTTTAACTGGGGGTTTTGTCATGCCTATTCGGCGTACAACAAAACGACGCCGCTCCCGAAGGAACGACGTCGTTTTTATTTGCATTATATTATGTTTTTATTAATAATTCCTCACCATAACCTGACGGCTTAGATGTGGAATAAACCTAACATAGCACCACCAGCCAAGGAAATTAAGGACATTACGAAAAGACGTGGAGCACAGAATTTCAACATATCTTTAATTTCGATACCGGCCAAGCCGCAAGCCAAGAATGTAGTTGCAGCATGAGGAGTTACCAATACGCCGTAGTTTTTGGAAATCAACATAGCCATAGCCATGTCCTGAGGGTTTACACCGAATTTTTCACCTACGCTGATAGCCAATGGTACCAAGCCGAAGAAGTAGGAATCAGTACCGAGCAACATACCGATAGGTACACCGAGGATACCGAATACAGTCTGCAAATGTGGTCCTAAGAAATCAGGCACAAGAGCGATTAACATGGTAGCCATGTTATCCATCATTTTAGTACCGCTCAAAACGCCGAGGAATACGCCGGATGCCAACAAGATCATAGGCATGGTCAACGCTGTATCAGCATGCATTTTGATTGCTTTAGCCTGAGCTTTAGCGCCCGGGAAGTTAACGATCAAAGCAATAGCCAAACCGAACATGAAGGCACCGTACAAAGGAATCTTTGTGAAGCAGAGTAACAAGATAACAACTAAAGTTAAAAGACCATTGAACCATAACAATTTAGGGCGTTTCATAGCTTCGATATCTTCAGTCGTAGCATTGCTGTCAGCCGGTACAATAGAAGAGTCGAGTAAAGCAGCTTCGCCTGTAGGGTTAAGGCCCGCACCGCGGCGTTTTTCAACTATGCCCATGTAAGCAGCGAATACCATTAAGATTACGAGACCAACACCTTGCAATGGAATCAATTCCTGCCACAAAGCGTTTACGTCAGCGTTCAATACAACGCCGGTACGAGCTACCGGACCACCCCATGGTACCAAGTTCATGATACTCATAGCAGCACCGATGATACAAACTAATACAACCGGACGGATGTGCAATTTCTTATAGATTGGCAACATAGCAGGGATTGTGATTAACAATGTGGAAGCCAACGCACCATCCAAGTGACCGATTACGGCGATCATAGCCGTAACAATGGTTACCAACATAATGTTGTTACCGGCTTTTTTAGCCAAGTAGTTAACCAATGGGTCAAACAAACCAACGTCACTCATTAATGAGAAGTATACGATAGAGAAAATAAATAATACCGCAGTAGACCAGGTTTTGGATACACCGGTTTGTACAAACTTATAAATATCTTCAGGACCGAAACCTGCAATTACGGCCGCGATGATAGGTACGATTACGAAAATCGGCACCGGATTTGTCTTAGATTGGATTAAGGCCCATACGATGATGACAATCATCATTAAGCCAAGAAAACCTAAAAACATGAGAAAATCCTCCTTTAAAACAACTACAAAATAAATGAGAAAATTATCATATCACAATATATAATGCGTTAACAACTCCCTGCCGAGTGAGATTAATAAGCTTAATCTCACTCACAGGAGTCTTTTTATTAAAGTCGACTACCTAATCACAGTCAGCATTACTACTGATTGGAGCAGACATTAATGCCATTAGTCTAAAGGTTTACGAACCACGTCGATGATAGTGCCGTCACGATATTCTACGATAGCTACTACGTCTTCGTCTTTATCGCTAACAGTTACACCTTCCGGTTTACCTACCAAGTCAAAGGCCAATTTTTGCAATTCTTCAATCGTGTAGATTGGCAAATTGGAGTCTTTGAAGCGTTCGATAAGGTCGGTACGACGAGGGTTGATGGCGATACCGCGTTCAGTTACGATAACGTCTACGGATTCACCAGGTGTAATTACTGTCTGAACGTTGTCAAGAATCATTGGCAAACGACCGCGAACGAGTGGAAAAGTAATTACTGTGCATTTAGCACCGGCTGCTGTATCGCTGTGACCGCCGGAAGCACCCATGAGGATACCGTTGGAGTCAGTCATACAGTTAACATTGAAGTTAGTATCGATTTCGGTAGCACCTAAGAATACTACGTCGAGATAGTTTGTCATGTTGTCGGTCCAAGGATCCGCATACATGGAGGCGCTCATTTCGATATGGTTAGCATTTTTATGTAAAGAAGCCGCTGCATCAGTATCAAATGTTTGCGTATCATAGATAGCTTCGATCAAGCCGTCTTCCAACATGCCTGCCAATACACCGGTAGCACCGCCGATACCAAAACCGGCTTTAACACCTTGGGCTTTCAATTTTTCGCCGATAAATTTAGCAACTGTCAAAGGAGCTCCGCCGGCACCTAACTGGAAGGAGAAACCTTCTTTAATGATGCCTGCCTGATCCAAGAATTCAGCGGCCATTTCAGCGATTTTAATCTGGATAGGGTTTTTAGTGAAACCAACCGCACCGGAAGCAATACCTGCAGGGTCGCCGATAGCTTCTACTTCAACGATGTAGTCTACATCAGTTTGAGGTACGGAATATGGATATACATAGTCAACGAGGTTATCGGTAATAGCTACGGTTTTATCTGCATAATGGGAGTCAACCATGGCGTAGCCGAGAGCACCGCAAGCGGATTTGCCCTGCATGCCGGTGAAGTTACCGCGACGATCGCAAGTTGGGGCACCCATGAAAGCCACATCGATGTGAAGTTCGCCGGAAACGATGGCACGAGCACGACCACCATGAGAACGAATCACTACCGGACGTTTTAATACGCCTGGGTTTTTCGTCAAGAATTTACCGAGCGCATCACGTAAACCGGATGTTTCGATAGCTGTTACGGTACCATCTTTAATCATATCGATCAAGAAGTCATGGCATGGGCTCAAAGAGCTGGATGCTACGGTGATGTCTTTAATACCTTTAGCCTGGATGCGTTCCATAACCATTTTCATAACATAGTCACCATTGCGGAAATGATGGTGGAACGATACAGTCATACCGTCTTTTAGGCCGGTTTTTTCAATAGCTTCGTCGATGGAAGCCAATAATTTATCGGCACCGCCTTTATTATATTTAGCAACCGGACGACCGGCACGGTGCATTTTCGGCTCAACTGCGAACTCGCCTTGATACACTTCACGGCCTTCAAGAGCCGGAATATTCATTGGAATTTCGCGATTTGCTTTATTTAACATTGATTTCAGCTCCTTCATCTACTTCTACTTTAATCCCGGCAGCACGTGCTTTGTCCACGATACGTTGTGCACGTACTACGATAGGACCGTCAATCATTTTACCGTCTACGGCGATTACGCCTTTATTATTTTTCAAAGCATCAGCATAGCTGTTCAATACTTTTACGGAATGAGCGATTTCTTTTTCATCCGGTGTGAATACTTTGTGAGCTAATTTAATCTGGCTTGGATGGATACAAGATTTACCGTCAAAGCCGAGGGCTTTAATGTATTCAACTTCTTCAACGAAACCTTCAGGGTCTTTAACATCGGAGAATACAGTATCGACACAACGGATGCCGGCTTCACGAGCAGCCAACAAGATGGACTGACGAGCGAATGCCAATTCAACTGCCGGTTTATGTTTACCGGTACGAAGGTCGGCACGGTAATCTTCAGCGCCTAAAGCGATACCTACTACGCGAGGTGCGTGGCAGATTTCACGAACATTGTAAAGGCCTTTTACGGATTCGATAGCTACGATAATATTAATCGTACCTTCTTCCCAGCCGTTTGCTTTTTCTACTTCTTCAATCTTACGGGCTACGATTTCAACTTCGGAAACGTCTTCCGTTTTAGGAATACGAATCAAGTTAGGTTTAGCCGGTACGATTACATCGAGGTCATCATAACCGTAAGGAGTCTGCGTCGGATGGTTAATACGAACTACCGTTTCGGAACGGAAAGTCATGCTTTTTAAAGCTTCAGCCGTCATCAAACGAGCCGTATCTTTTTCCGTTACAGGGATGGAGTCTTCAATATCAAACATCAAGCTGTCAGCACCGTGGATATCAGCACTGTTGATCATTTTAGGTGTGTTGCCCGGTACGAACATCATACTGCGGGAAATACGTGCTTTAGCTGCTTCGCTTAAAGGTAATGTTTTGGCTTCTACAGGACGAGTTTCGTCGTGAGCTACAGCCGCTTTTGGTTCGGAACCGCGTTCCAAAGCACCGAGTACACGAGCTTTAATGGCATAGTCCCAAGCTGCTTTATCGTCGGCAATAACTTTTACTCCGTCATAACCGGCTTCTTTAACCGTTCTTACGATTAATTCTTCAATGTGTTTACCATACTGGCGTTGAACTTTGGAAGTCAATTCCACTTCAATACCGGCCGCAATTGGTTCAACTGTTACAAGACAATCTTGCTTTTCGTCAAAACCGACAGTCGCTGCCTTTACTAATTTGTTCATAGCTTCGCATCCTTTCCTGACGAATCGAATTACTGAAAAAAAATAACGATAAAAGTTAAGGAAATACATCAACATTTAAACTACTGATAATAATTTAAGCCATTACATAACTTAGATTTGAATTTTAAACATTTTTTTATCTCTTACTTCTAAAAACATTATATCTACCTTCATCATATAAAGATAATAAAAAGCCGTTATGTACTGTATAAAATTTTTATACACATTTTTTCATTCCATAGATTACATTTAGTAATGTGTTATAAATACGCATAAAAAAGAATCTTTTTGCATTTAGCAAAAAGATTCTTAAAAATTATCACTGCATTTGCAATTTCCATATAAGAAAAAGTTCTTTTGGGCTTTATAAAAAGTAAAACGTAAGATTCGTTCAACACAAGTTTACACCTGTCTACGAAATGTCGTTAAAACTGTATCGTTACCGGTGAATTATCTTTATAATATTCTTGTACATAATCTATAAACGTTTTAACGGCAATCAATTTATCACTCACTTCATTGAAGTATAAAAACGTACTGCGCACCCAAGGCTTGCCGTCTTTCTGATAAATCGGTTCCACATAGATGCCTTCATCTTTGCAGGAACCAAGCCCTAAATACGGTAAGATTGACCAACCGAGACCTTCACGCACGAAGTGACGACAGGTAACCATAGAGTCCATCTCCATAGCCGCTTCATGACTTTTCGGCAGATTTTCATTACACCATGTGTCAAGAACGGTAGTAATCGAACCGTCCGAACGATATTGAATGAGCGGCAAATCCGCCAACTCATCAATTGTAACCGGATCTTTATAAACCAAGCAGTAAGGCTCTTCAAAGAGCTTAATACTGCTGCTTGTTTCTTTATGATTGCCGCGCGCGATTGCCACGGCCACTTCCCCGCTGTTAAACATCTTATTTACATGGGAACTGTGACCGGTTTTTACTTGGATATGAATATTGGGATATTGCTTCGTAAATTTACCCAATAAATGCGGCAACTGATAGTCCGCGAAGTTGATGGACGAAGCAATTTTTAAAGTCCCTTGTATCTCTCCGCTCATCTCACCGATAGCCTGCTTCAAGCTTTCCATTTCCTGGAGCATGCGGCGGCAGTAAGCATGAAAGACTTCGCCTTGAGGCGTCAACGTAATTCCTTCACTGGTACGAAGTAATAAGGGACTCCCCAAGTCTTCTTCCAAATGGCGCAGACGATAACTCAGCGCCGGTTGGGATAGAAATAGTTTTTCAGCGGCTTTTGTAATATTGCCTTCTTCCACAACGGTTACAAAAGTTTGCCATTCCCGTTCATCCATTAAATCCCTCCTCAATCTCTACGGAAAAATCGCAATAAGGATAAGAAGATATTAATGAAATCCAAGTACAACATTAACGCGCCGATCAATTCAACCCGTTCCAACACTTCGTCATCTTCAAGGGCTACCGTGGTCAAAATCCCTTTAATGCGATTCACATCAACGGCCGTAAAAATCGTGAAAATAATCACACCGAAAGCACCGAGGGCTAAATTAACGAAACCGTTTTGGAATACGAACACATTAAGCAAGCTCACGATAATAAGCGCAATGACAGCACCTAACAAATAGGTCGTCCACGATGTTAAGTCACGTTTAACCACACCGCCGATAACCGCAAAGGTACCGAAAAACGCCAACGTCCCCACAAAAGCATAAAAGAACGCCGTCGTACCGTATACCATACTCAAGGCCGCCAAAGTAAGGCCATTTAAAATAGAGTAAATAAAGAACATGCTTTTCAGCGTAGTCAGACTGGCCGACATCTGCCGCGCGCTGAATAAGAAGACCGCGCCCAATTCCAAAATCAACAAAATATTGTAGTTGGAAACAGCCAATGAAAGCCATTGAGGGTTAAATAAAGCTGCCAACATAGTAACAAATGTTGTCAAAATTCCCCAGCCCATCCAGAGCATGGAGTTGCGCAATTTACGCGCTACAATCTGCGAAATTACAGATTGATCCGCATTCACGGGCATTGAATAGTTCATACATACCTCCTCAATCAAATCTGTCACGGCTCAAATCGGCCTCTTAATATAAAATCTTGCTTGTGCCTCTCACCTTGACACAAGCAAGATTTACGTCACTACCTATTCAGCATGCCGCAGCAATACCTTAATACGCATTAGCCACACAATTAACGGGCGTTGGCAATGCCTTCAAATACTTTGCCGCGAGAGCCGTCGACAGTTACAACTTCACCATTATTAATTACAGTTTCTGCATTTCTTACACCTAAAATTACCGGAATACCGAAGTTAATCCCTGCAATAGCGGCCGCCGAAGTAAAGCCGTCTTCAGCAGCAATGATAGCACCGGCACGTTTAGCAAACGGCATTAATTCCGGTTCTAACGTGCGAACTACCAATACATCGCCATCGCGGAAAGACTTCCCTGCCATTTCAGCATTATAAGCGAGGCAAACACGACCGGTAGCGGCGCCTTTACCCACACCATTACCGCTTAATACGGCTTTGCCGACTACATGTACGCGAATCATATTGGTCGTACCGGCCTTACCGGATGGTACGCCGGCGGTAATAACAACTAAATCGCCGGATTCGATATGGTTTTCAGCCAAGGACGATGTAATAGCACTGTATACCATTTCATCGGAATTTTCATGGCCCGCACCGAGTACGGCTTCAACGCCCCAATACAACTGAACGCGACGAACCGTAGCTTCATGCGGCGTAACCGCTAAAATCTTAGCGCGCGGACGGTTGCGGGAAATACTCATAGCCGTTTTACCCGTTTCCGTACAAGTAATGATAGCCGCCGCATCAAGATTCTTAGCTACCGTTACGGTTGCCACACTGATGGCATCCGTAGTTTGTACCGTATCAGAAGCAAACGGATGCTCAATATTGCAATATAAAGTGGAATGTTCCGTCACTTCCGCAATACGCGCCATTGTCTGTACCGCTTCTACCGGGTATTTACCGCCTGCTGTTTCGCCGGACAGCATAACCGCATCAGTGCCGTCCAAAATAGCATTCGCTACGTCGCTGGCTTCGGCGCGGGTAGGGCGTGGGTTATTCGTCATAGATTCCAACATTTGAGTGGCCGTAATTACAGGCTTCGAGGCTTTGTTACATTTAGTAATCATCATCTTCTGAAGAACCGGTACTTCTTCAGCAGGGATTTCAACGCCCAGGTCACCACGAGCTACCATGAGACCGTCGGACATGCGCAAAATATCGTCTAAGTTATTGATACCTTCTTCATTTTCAATCTTGGAAATGATTTTAATATCTTTCCCTTCTTCTTCCAAAATGCGGCGAATAGCCACTACATCAGTGCCACGCTGCATAAAGGAAGCGGCTACATAGTCCACATCCATTTGGCAACCGAAACGCAAATCTGCCATATCGCTTTCCGAAACCGGTGGTAAGCTGAGTGGAATGCCCGGTACGGCTACGCGTTTACGATCGCTCATAGGCCCGTTGTTTTTAATTGTAGTGTAAATTTCGGTGCCTTCGATTTTTTCTACCTGCAAGGTAACCAAACCGTCGGATAATAAAATTTCGCACCCTACTTTAACGTCATCCACCAAGCCTTTATGGTTAACCGAACAAATGGTAGCGTCCCCTTCAATATCGCGCATAGTAAGCGTAAACGGTTTACCCGCTTCAAGCATTACTTTGCCCTCTTTAAAATGACCTAAACGAATTTCAGGCCCTTTGGTATCAAGCATAAGCGCTACCGGAATCCCGGTTTTCTTCGAAGCAGCGCGCACCGCTTCCATACGTTTCGTATGTTCGTCATAAGAGCCATGTGAAAAATTGAAGCGTGCTACGTTCATACCGGCCTGTAGCATCTGTTCCAATACGCCGGGCGCATCAGTGCTCGGTCCAATGGTACAAACAATTTTAGTCTTTTTCATAGTAAATACCTCACTCATAATGAATTGGAATAAAGCCTATGTTTTCCCTTCATAGTAACCATTATACACTAATCAATTAAAGTATTTCTACACTATCGGGGCCTAAAATTTCTTCCACCGCCCGGCATATTTCAGTCCCGGGGGCAAAATAGTATTCTTTGGCTACATCAATGCGTTTCCGTTGCCGATGTAAATAAAAGGTGACCGGTACCGTCCCGGTTGCTTTGAGGAGTAATTTTTTCAACGCATTACTCGCTTCGGCCGTGTCAAAACCAGGACGAATATGAATTACAATACGCTTGGCCGTATCGTAATTGACTTTTAACGGCTTAATCGTATCGGCAATGATTTGTACGCCCTTTTCATCCGCATCAATCCGTCCCGAAATACGTACCGCCATATCTACGGCCAGCATGGCCTGATACTGCTGAAATTTTTGTGGGAAAACGACAATAGACGCGGAACCGGAAAAATCTTCGAGCCGAATAATGGACATGACATCGTTGCGCCGCGTAATTCTGTCGGTTTTCTCTACAATGAGGCCACCTACGGTCACTTCCTGCTTGTCGTATTGTTCCGGATTTTCATTAAGTTTACCCACTTCGAAAAGACCTTTTAATTCAGCTTCATAAGAATTAAGAGGATGGCCGGAAATATAAAAACCGGTATATTCTTTTTCATCGCGCAATTTTTCATCCATGGTCAAATCGTCGAGCTTTGGCACTTCAATGGTTTCCGCCACGGACGGTTCATCACCAAAAAGACTCATAGCGCCGCGGGCTTCTTCTTTTTGAAGGCGCTGTCCCAAACTCTGCGCTCCTTCATACATGGCGAGGAGCTGATTGCGGTTTTCCTTGAAGCTATCCATGGCGCCGCAGCGAATTAAGCTTTCCAGTAAGCGTTTATTTACCACGCGCGAGTCGACCCGTTTGCAAAAATCAAGAATGGAGCTGTATAAACCGTTCCGATGGCGCTCGGCCAAAAGTTGTTCCACCGCATTATCGCCTACGCTCTTAACGCCACCCAAACCGAAACGAATAGCACCGTTCTGTACGGCAAAAGCCTGTTCCCCGTAATTAATATCCGGGCCCAACACTTCGACGCCGTGCTTTTTACAGTCATTAATATAGTACGTCAGTTTATCCACGTTGGTCATGAAACTACTCATAGTAGCCGCCATAAATTCAGGATAATAATGAGCCTTCAAATAGGCCGTCTGATACGCAATATAGGCATAGGCCGCACTGTGGGATTTGTTAAAACCGTAGCCCGCAAAGTATACGAGCAAATCGAATACTTCATTGGCAATGGCTTCCGGAATATTATTCTGCACCGAGCCGGCAATAAAGGATTCACGTTGCGCTTTAAGGACGGATTCTTCTTTTTACCCATGGCACGGCGCATTAAATCCGCTTGGCCGAGACTGAAACCACCCATGGCAGAGGCAATCTGCATAACCTGTTCCTGGTAAAGAATAACCCCGAAGGTATCCTTCAAAATCGGTTCCAACAACGGATGTAAATAGGTAATTTCCATCTCCCCGTGGCGACGTTTAATAAAGTCTTCCACCATGCCGCTGCCCAACGGCCCCGGTCGATACAAGGCAACCAAAGGAATGAGGTCTTCAAAATGCTCCGGTCGTAAATCCATAACGAGCTTCGTAATCCCATCCGATTCAAGCTGGAATACGCCCGGCGTATCACCGCGGGTTAAGAGGTCACACGCGGCCTTGTCGTCAAGGGGAATTTTATCGAGGTCAATATCAATTCCGCGGTTAGCTTTAATGAGCTTCAAAGCGTCATCCATAACAGTAAGCGTCCGAAGGCCCAAGAAGTCCATTTTCAAAAGGCCCAATTCTTCGATATTGTCTTTATCATACTGAGTAACAAAGCCCGCGTCATTGGCGTTCTGAATCGGCACATGGTCTTCCAACGGTGCCGCCGAAATCACCACGCCCGCCGCATGAGTGGAGGCGTTGCGCACAATACCTTCCAGTTTACGGCCATAATCAAAGAGTTCACGAACCTTCGGATCCGTATCATAGAGCTGCTTTAAATCTTTACCCTTCAGCGCTTTGTCGAGCGTAATACCCAATTCATTGGGTATCATCTTAGCCAGGCGGTTCACTTCAGGCAGTGGATGATCGAGCACGCGACCCACATCGCGAATAACGGCACGCGCCGCTTCCGTACCGAAGGTGATAATCTGAGCCACCCGAGCTTGACCGTATTTTTCCGTTACATATTCGATAGCCTTGCCGCGTTTTTCGTAGCAGAAGTCAATATCGATATCAGGCATGCTGACACGTTCCGGATTCAAAAAGCGTTCAAAGAGAAGATTATATTTGAGCGGGTCAAGGCCGGTAATGCCGAGCAAATAGGCCACCACGGAACCGGCCGCACTACCACGACCAGGCCCTACTAAAATGTCGTGCTCACGAGCGTAACGCACATAATCCCACACGATGAGGAAATAATCGTCAAAACCCATTTGAGCGATAACGGCGAGTTCATAATCGAGCCGTTCTTTCAGTTCCGGCGTCATCGTACCGTACAGTCGCGGCACTTCTTTTTCACACAAATGGCGTAAATAGGTAGTCGCCGTCTCCCCTTCCGGCACGTCGAAATGAGGCAAATGATGCTCATCAAAATTAAATTCCACATTACAACGGTCTGCAATGGCCAAGGTATTTTCCATGGCACCCGGAATATGACTGAATAATTCCGCCATTTCGTCGCCGCTCTTCATATAAAACTCGTCATTCGGGAATTTAAGTCGATCCATATCGGCCACTTTGGCCCCGGTCGCAATGCAAACCTTAATATCTTGCGCATCTGCATCTTCTTTTAATACATAATGAAAGTCATTGGAGCACACCAAGCCTACGCCATACTCTTTGGCTAACTGAATGAGTGCTTCCTGCGCTTTTACTTCGGCGGGTAAGCCGTGATTCTGTATTTCTAAAAAGAATTATCCTTGCCGTAAATATCTAAGTAGGTTTCCAGCGCTCGTTTCGCTCCTTCCGGATTATCCTGCAATACACATTGCGGAATTTCTCCTTGAATACAAGCACTCAAGGCGATGATACCTTTACTGTGTTCTTTTAATAATGCGTGATCGACACGAGGTTTGCGGTAAAAACCCTCCGTAAAACCGCGGGATACGATTTTAGTGAGATTTTGATAGCCTTCCATGGTCTCAGCCAGCAAAATCAAATGTTTCAATCGCTCTTGCCGACTTGCGTCTTTATCAAAACGACTGCCCGTCGTAACATACACTTCGCAGCCGATAATCGGCTTTATCCCCGCACTTTTTGCTTCTTTATAAAAATAAATGGCACCACACATGTTACCATGGTCCGTTATCGCCAAAGCAGGCATGTTCAGTTCTTTGGCGCGGGCTACCATTTGCGGCAGGCGACTGATGCCGTCCTGCAAGCTGTATTCAGTGTGGCTATGCAAATGAACAAATGGTTTCATGGTTCCCTCCTCAATCAAAATTATATAAAAAGGACCGACCCCGAGGTCAGTCCTTTTACTGTATCTGTACCTTATTTAATTATATCATAAGTTGGAAGTCGTACTGCTTAATTATCAAACATTACTACGAAATAGCCTCCCGGCGAATGGGACTATTCGTTAACGACCTCGAAAATAATGAGTCAATTCACGGCGCACCATCTGCCACTGGGGCATAAATTCAGCCACTACCTGCCAAAAGCGAGCGGAATGGTTCGGTTGAATAAAATGGGCAAACTCATGAATCATTACATATTCCAAGAATAATCGAGGCCCGATTAATAGTTTCTGATTAATCATAATCCGCTCTGTCCGTAAGGAACAGGAACCCCAGCGCGTTTTCGCTTCGCGAATACGCAGTTTTGGATAGGGCACATCATAACCGGCTTCAATGTAACAACGATAAATGCGATCACGCATATCCTTCACCACATCTTCTACCAGATGTTCCCAAAAATCCGCCATCAACGCGGCGCGCTCCGCTAGCGTGCTGTGCGGTTTGACAAACATGTATAAAACAGCCGGGTCCGATTCACTCCAACTCACGTAAGGTGCGTGATTGGGTTCAACCGGAGCCACCGTCAACCGGGCTTCATACCCCAGAATGGTAAACAGTTCACCGTTTTCGTACTGATACGGTACTACAGGGGTCTGTTTCGCCTGCTGGTCTTTGAAGCGCTGCCGTGCTTTATCGATAAAGCCTTCATGCTCCGAAACAAATTGAGTAACGGTGTGAGCGGGCATACGCCACGGTGCCGATACCTTGACCGTACCGTCCGGCATGACGCGGAGGTTCATGTTTTTGACAGCCTTCCACGTCACCGTATACGGTATAAGCTCACCGGCTATTCGTAATTCATATGTCTTCGACTGTATCTTACGCGACGACCGTCGCTGCCACCAACTCATAGTATTGCTTAGCGAGCGTTTTTAGCTGCTTTAGCACGGGCAGCACGATCCAAAATAGTTTTACGCATGCGAATGCTGTGCGGTGTTACTTCTACCAATTCGTCGTCGTTAATCCATTCCAAAGCCTGTTCCAAGCTGAAAATACGAGGCGGTGTCAAACGAACAGCTTCGTCAGAGGAGCTGGAACGCATGTTGGTAACATGTTTTTTCTTACATGGGTTAACGTCCATGTCGGTTTCACGAGAGTTTTCACCGATAATGCGACCGGTGTAAACCGCTTCGTTAGGACCTACGAATAAAGTACCGCGATCCTGTACGGAATTCAAACCGTAAGGAGTTGTTTCGCCGTCTTCAAAAGCTACCAAAGCGCCGCGCGTACGGCTCGGAATGTCGCCTTTAAATGGTGCATACCCATGGTACACATGGTTCATGATACCATTACCTTTAGTGCTGGTTAAGAATTGAGCACGGAAACCGATAAGACCACGGGCAGGAATAATGAATTCCATGCGGAGGTAACCGGCCAATTCGGTCATGTTAATTAATTCGGCTTTACGAACGCCCAAGTTTTCCATAACGGTACCCATGAATTCCTGAGGTACGTCGATGGTTAAGTATTCTAATGGTTCGCAGAGCTGATCGTTAATGCGTTTGTAAATTACACGTGGTTTACCAACCTGTAATTCATAGCCTTCACGACGCATAGTTTCGATTAAAACGGCCAAATGAAGTTCACCGCGACCGGATACTTTGAAGGAATCCGGCGAATCGGTTTCTTCTACTTTCATGGACACGTTGGTTTCTACTTCTTTGAACAAACGGTCACGTAAATGACGGCTCGTTACATAATCCCCTTCACGACCGGCAAACGGGGAGTTATTAACGGAGAACACCATGGACAACGTAGGTTCGTCAATCTTAATAGCCGGTAATGCTTCCGGATGTTCCGCATCAGCTACGGTTTCACCGATGTTGATATCTTCGATACCTACGAAAGCAGTGATGTCGCCCATGGCGGTTTCATCGGTTTCCACACGATTCAAGCCATTGTAGGTATAAACACGACCGATTTTAGCTTTACGAGTGCTTTCGCCGTTCATGATTACAACCTGCTGGTTAGTTCTCATGCGACCGCGAACAATACGACCAACGGCGATTTTGCCTACATAATCATCATAGTCAAGGGTCGTAACCATGAACTGTAACGGACCGTCAATGTCGCCCTGCGGAGCAGGAATTTCTTTTAACAATACTTCGAATAAAGGCTGCATATCTTTGCCTTCATCATCCATGGACAATTTAGCAATGCCATCACGAGCGGATGCATATACAACCGGGAAGTCTAATTGATCGTCATCGGCTTCGAGTTCCATGAAGAGTTCCAATACTTCGTCTTCTACTTCGTGAACACGTTGGTCCGGACGGTCAATTTTGTTGATAACAACGATTGGTTTTAATTTCTGTTCCAACGCCTTACGAAGTACGTATTTAGTCTGTGGCATCGGACCTTCAAAAGCGTCAACCAACAACAATACGCCATCAACCATGTTGAGTACGCGTTCTACTTCGCCGCCGAAGTCAGCATGGCCCGGGGTGTCAACGATGTTGATTTTTACGCCATTATGCATGACAGCCGTATTTTTAGACAAAATGGTAATACCACGTTCTCTTTCAAGATCGTTAGAGTCCATAACACGCTCTGCCACTTTTTCATTCTCTCTAAAAATATGGCTTTGTTTTAAAAGGGCGTCCACCAAGGTTGTTTTACCATGGTCAACGTGCGCAATAATTGCGACATTACGAATATCTTCGCGAATCATGTATGTATGCCTCCTGTTTCGCTATAAAAAATATTAACTACTGATATAGTCAAAAGTATCAATCTATATAAATAACAGTTAATTATAACATAGCTTATACCTTTTAACAACTTTCTAAAAATTCTTTAACCGTTGGATTTGCTTTTAAGGCTTCAATTTCTTCTTCGCTTGGAATTTTCACCTTATCACGGTCTATATTAACAAGACACAAAAAGCCTACATAATCGCCCTTATTGGCACGAAATTGATGAATCGTGTTGCTCGGGATTTCAATAAAATCGCCCACTTTTACATCCACCACTTTTTCACCCAGCAAACATTGCCCATGGCCTCTGAAAATCATAACCATATGTGTATGTTCATGATGTTCCAAGGTCGAATAACCACCCGGTTTCACTTCAAAATAACGGAATTGGCAGGGAATGTCAAAGGCGCCGTCAAAGAGTACCTGCCGTGTTACATCTTTGAAGGGACTGCCGTCCTGTTTATAGACTAAAGTATCTACGCCCTCCCAATTAAAGGTTTCTGTATTAAACTTTTTAATCATAATTAACTCCTCAACATTAAGGCCTGCCAATACGTTTAACGCAAAAACGCCCGTTACTACCGCAACGGACGCATCGCTATTTTACTTAAACATACGTTTCAATGTGCCCATGAGGCCGCCCTTTTCATGAGCATGAGTCGCTTCGGATACGGAAGCTACTTCAAAGCCTGTTGCATCAATGGCTTCTTTAATGGCATCAGCATTAACTTTGCTGTTGTCATAGGAAATAGTTACGTCTTTGGATTTCAAATCCACGTCGGCAGACATAACCCCCGGCAAACCGAGTACTGCAGTTTTTACTGTATTTTCGCAATTGCTGCACATCATTCCCGGTACGTTGAATACCTGCTGATGAGCATGACCTGTACTGCCGCAACCACAATCTTTACACATAATATGTTCCTCCAATCTTCTTCCGGCTCAACGATATGAACCAAGCCATAATATTAACGATTTAGTCGCAAAGGCCTCCCCTGGCCTGACGGCATAGGGAGGCCTTAATTATCATTTTATTGAATTTCTTTATGTTTTTTATCATTAACGGCGCCCGCTTCTACGTCAATCGTTTCCACTTTGGCCACATCAGATACTTTTTCTTCTTTTTTCTTGTCAGAGCTTACGGCGTCTTTGAACTCATTGATACCTTTACCAATGGCTTTACCAACTTCCGGCAACTTACCCGGTCCGAACACAACGAGCGCAATAACGAGCACTAAAATTAGTTCCTGTGTACCGAAATTAAACATAATTTTCACCTCGTTTAGCTACAATAATTATCATTTCTCTTTACAGTGTAACACGAAACCCTATAAAAATGCTATAGAAAGTATCATAGCATTTTATCAATTTAAATATTAGTTTTTAGCGGCTTTGTCTACATACCATGTCACTGTATCCTGTGAGAGAACAGCGCCCGGAAGCACATGGCCGATACGTTCTTCCCATGATTCATCCATATACTCTTTACGCTGACGCAGTACGCGACCAAGAGCTGCCGCTTTCGATTCACCCACAACGGTAAACCATACATTGCGCGCTTTCGCCAAAAACGGGAACGACATGCTCACACGGTTCCATACTTTGCCGTCCGTTACGGGAATAACGGTCCGCTTCTTTTCTTCCAAAGCCTGAGACCGAGCAAATAAGGATGCAGTATGGCCGTCATCGCCAAGGCCTAACAACGTAAGATCTACGCCGTCTTTTTCACAAGCACTGAGCACGGTGGCTACTTCTTTTTCATAGGCATCGGCTGCTTCTTCAACGGTACCGCTGTTTGTCGGTACCGGATAGAAATGACTGCTGCCGCCAATAGAGGCAAAGAGGCGTTCTTTGGCACGATAGAAATTATTGTCCGGATCGGTCTGCGGCACAAAGCGCTCATCCACCCAAAGGAAGAATATATTTTCCCAATCCAATTGCGTACGATATGCATCGGTATTTAAAAGCTCAAATAATGTATTCGGAGTAGTACCGCCGGAAATAGCTACTACAGCGCTTCCGGACTCGGCAATACAAGTATTCGTAAAGGCAATAAAATCCTTAGCTACTGCTTCCGCTACTTCTTGAGCGGTCTCAAAAGCACGAATTAAATCTTGCGCCATTGTAAGGAGCCTCCTTCTAAAATCTCATTAGTTTCTTTCGGTCCTTCGCTATAGGCCGGATAGAAGCAAAGTGGCACATTGTCCAAATCAGCTTCCCAAGCACGCAATAACGGCATAAATAAACGCCAAGATGCTTCTACGGTATCATTGCGTACAAACAAGGTTTGGTCCCCTAAGAGGGCATCCAAAATTAAGCGTTCGTAGGCATCCGGAATATCCTCCCCTTGCATAAAATCACTGTAGGAGAAATCCATCTCCAAGGTATTTACACAAAGTTTAGAGCCCGGCGACTTAACTTCCAACGATAAGCCCATCCCTTCATGTGGCTGCATACGCAACAACAAGACGTTTTGATTAAAATCTTTCGGTCTAATCGGTTTGAAAATGGAGTGTGGAATCGGTCTAAACGTAATGGCGATTTCACTGGATTTCTTCGGTAAGCGTTTGCCCGTACGCATATAGAACGGTACGCCGCGCCAACGCCAGTTATCGATGAAGAGTTTTAACGCCACATACGTTTCCGTCTGAGAGTTCGGGGCCACCCCTTCTTCCTTGCGATAGCCTACGGCCGGACGTTCCGAATCAACGGCTTCTACATATTGGCCGCGCACGGATATTTTGCCGAGGTCCTGTCCTTCCAACGGACGGATGGACGAAATTAATTTAGCGATTTCATCGCGATACGCATCGGCTTCAAAAATAGCCGGCGGTTCCATGGCGATGAGCGATAACATCTGTACCATGTGGTTCTGGAACATGTCGCGCAAAGCACCGGCTTTATCATAATAACCGGCTCGTTTTTCAACGCCTAATTCTTCCGCTACGGTAATTTCCACTTTTTCAATATACGTATGATTCCAAAGCGGTTCAAAAATGGCATTGGCAAAACGGAGCATCAAAATATTCTGAACCGTTTCTTTACCTAAATAATGGTCGATACGATAAGTTTGCGATTCTTTAATATAACGTTTCAAGGATTTATCGAGGGCAACGGCACTTTCTAAATCGTGGCCGAACGGTTTTTCAATAATAACGCGGGACCATGCTTCCTCTTCGTCCAATAAGCCCTGCTCTGCCAAACCTTTTACAATCGGTTCAAACATAGTCGGCGGCATGGCCAAGTAGAATAAAGCATTTCCTTCCGTGCCATGAGCTTCACTGACGCGTTTTAACTCGGTTTCAAGCAGTTCAAACATAGCCGCTTCCGTATATTGACCGGCCACATAGGAAAATCTGGCCAAGAAATCATCTGTTACGGTATCGCCGTTAGCCGCCATAGCTTCGCGTACTTCTTCCTGAAAAGCTTCATTGGTCATTTCAGTACGAGCTACGCCGATTACGGCGAATTTTTCCGGTAATAATTTACGCTCAAATAAAGCATGTATAGCCGGTAACAATTTTCGTTTAGTCAAGTCGCCGGAGGCACCGAATATTACAATAGTGCCGGGGCCCGGAGCCGAGTCAACACAGAGTTGCTCCCGGTAATTACACGAAACTGTCATTGGTTTTGCTTTCATTGTTGCAATCTCCTATTACTCTATTACTATAGAATATCATTCATATGCTTACTCTAGCACAAAACGACGTGAACTTCAATATATGGGTATATTCTGCCCCTTATTTGACACAATTTTTACCTCTTTTCCCCACATTTTCGCCCTAAACTTATGTATATACAAATAACCGCCCCGAATTCGTAATGAATCGGAGCGGTTATTTATATAAATGTCATTCAAAGCACTTTAAGTTACATACACCTATGACAGTTTATTTATTTGTCAGGCGTAACACCCTTATTTAACTTCTACTTTAACGGCACCGTATTTCTTAAGACTTTCTGCTTCTACCTCAGCTTGCGTCTTATAGTTTTGCGGAATTTTAGCTAAACGAATCCAGCTGCGAACCGCTTCCACCAATACGATGACAATCATGAGGAACATGACTACACTGAAGGCAACCAAGGTCCATTTGCCGGCCGGAATGTAACTGTAGAATACGTTTTCATAATCGGCAGCAATAGCAATGATGGCCATGAAGAAACATGGTACACCGGTTACCCAAGCGTAACGTTTGTGGCCGAGACGCATGATTACTGTAGTACCTACGGCCAAAGTCATGGTACCGAGCAACTGATTGGATACACCGAATAACGGCCAGATAATACCGATGTTACCTTGTAATACGAGGTAACCCCACATGATACAAATTAAGGCAGCACAGCCATATACGCCCGGTGCCCAGTTAACGTTTTCAAGCGGTTTGTAAAAACGGCCTAATAATTCTTGCAATAAATAACGACCTACACGAGTACCGGCATCAATCAAAGTCATGATAAACAAAGCTTCGAACATGATGCAGAAATGGTACCAGTAGCCCATGAGATGAGCCATGTTAGGCAAGCGCGAGAAGATATGAGCCATGCCGACGGCCAAGGAAACGGCGCCGCCCGGACGATGCATCAAGTCTTCGCCGACCATCTGAGATAAAGCCGGTAATTCATGAACTTGAAGTCCCAAAGCTTTGAAGGATTCAGTAGTGGAGTTGATGGCAAAATAGTCATCAGGATGTAATGCGGTAGCGGCAATCAAAGCCATCATGGCAATGAATGCTTCCGTAAGCATAGCGCCGTAACCGATAGGTAAGATTTCTTTTTCATTGGTAATCATCTTAGGTGTTGTACCGGTAGCAATTACGGTATGGAAACCGGACAAGGCACCACAGGCGATGGTAATGAAAATGAATGGGAATACGGAACCTTTAAGGACAGGACCGCCGCCGTAAATGTACTGGGTAACGGCCGGCATTTGGATTATCGGCATAACGATGATAATCCCTAATGCCAAAGCACCGATAGTACCGATTTTTAAGTACGTGGATAAATAATCACGCGGTGCCAGCAACAACCATACAGGCAAGGCGGCTGCGAAGAAACCGTATACAGCCAACATGATTTCGATGGTCTGTAAGTCGTAAAGGAACCAGCTTGCATAGGAGGAAGCGGCTACTTGAGGACCGTAAATAATGGCGGCAAAGATAAGTACTACACCGATAACCGTTGCTTCCTGAATTTTGCCGGGGCGAAACCAGCGTAAATAAATACCTACGAAAATAGCGATTGGAATCGTCATGCTGACGGAGAAGAAGCCCCATGCGGAGTTATGAAGCGCATTGGCTACTACTACGGCCATACCGGCCAAAGTAATAATCAAAAGGAACAAGGTAGCGAGCATGGCACCGATACTGGCCAAATTGGAAATTTCTTCCTTAGCAATATCGGCAATGGATTTGCCGTCATAACGAACCGACGCAAACAAAATTACCATGTCGTGAACGGCCCCGGCTACAACCGACCCGATCAAGATCCATAATAAACCCGGTAAATAACCGAATTGAGCAGCAATAACAGGACCAACCAAAGGACCTGCACCGGCAATCGCTGCAAAATGGTGACCGAATGTTACCCACTTATTCGTAGGTACATAGTCATGGCCGTCGTTGTGAACAACGGCCGGGGTTGGACGGAATTGGTCCAATACCAATACCTTAGCGGCTAAGAAGGCCCCATAATAGCGGTACGCTAAAATGAGGATGCACGCCGAGGCGATTACGATGTACAACCCATTCATTTCCATAAAAAACACCTCCAATGTCCTAACAGCATTGAAGGTGATGGCTCGTATCATAAATAATAAGAACTAACAGGTAATACGTCCGCCACAAACAATGTTGTTACCCTAGTAGAACTATCTACGCCCTTATTGTAACGCCTCACAAAGGGGTGTCAATTATCATTTACGAATAATGCAATTCTAATATTACATTTCAGTATTCAAATGTCAAAAAATCGTCTAATAAAAATCCCGATTCTTTCAATAGGAATCAGTTGTTTTACTTCCCTATGACTTTAATGTATAGAAAACTTTATTAATTTTATACATAATCAATCATAATAAAAAGACCTAAAACCCTTATAAAACGGCTTTAGGTCATATGTTTTATCCAAAAATTTTTTCATCGACAGTAAGTACGAGGATTTTTTCGCGCCTATCCGTACCGTCAAATAAATCACGACAGTCGATGATATCCTCAACAGTCAGATTTACATGATTGAGTAAAAACGCTTCCGTTTCTTCGTACGGATAGTAAAAGAAGAAGCGCAAACGCCGCGGTTCTTGATAAACAGAATCGAATATATTAGCCAATACCCGCTTCAAGGTATGTAACGCAAAGGGATTGATAAAAAGCAGCAATCCACTTCCTTCGGCACTTTGAACGCTACCGCATCACCGTGAATAAATTCGACGCGCTTACCGGCCACGGCCGTCTTCTGATTATCCAGCGACCGTTCCCATAACCGCTCGTCAAATTCCACGCCGATACAACGGCAACGAGTTTCATGAGCCAGAAAGAGACTGACCCGCCCTTTACCGCTGCCATAGTCGATTAGCGTACTGCGCTTCCCGATATAGCCCGTACTGATTAAACGCTCCAGAACCGCATAGGGAGTGGGCTCGTACGGATGATGCTCTCCGTCAAACTGACTGTCATCACGACCGGCCGTCTTAATATTAAGCAACCGTTCCCATGCCTGCTCATCCATACGCCTACTCCTTTACAACTTAGCTTATACTTACCAAAACTTACAAAACTTGCGAATCAAAGTGCCCGCACAACGACACTGGCGTTCATCATTTCACACGTACTTAGCTTATTCGGCACTTTTTACCACATTAGAACTTACCAACGCCTCCGTGCCGTCATGTTTTTGACGAATGGAGGCAAAGATAGCTCCCGAAATATTATGCCATACGCTGAAAATCGCCCCCGGCAAGGTAGCCAGCGGATTCATGGCAAAGTGAAGCGTGGCGAGCGACACGGCGAGGCCGCTGTTCTGCATGCCCACTTCAATGGTAATAGCCGTTTCCTTAGGATAGGAAACACGCAACACTTTAGCCGCCGTAAGACCAAGGCACATGCCGATAATATTATGCAAAATAACAACCGCCAACACCAATAGGCCGGCCGTGAAAATCTTCGTTACATTCACCGAAATAATCCCGGCAATAATCATGACAATGGCGATAGATGACACCAAAGGCATCGTAGCCAACAAGGCTTCCAATTTTTTGCCGAAGAAATGATGAATAGCAATGCCCACCAGCACCGGAATCAACACCACTTTAACTACGGACATAACCATGGCCAGGAAGGATACTTCCACCCAGGTACCGCCCAGAGAATAAATCAAAAACGGCGTCAATAGCGGTGCCAACAAGGTTGACGCAATGGTCATGCCCACGGATAGGGCCACATCACCTTTGGCAATGTAGGTAATCACATTGCTGGCCGTACCGCCGGGGCAGCAGCCTACGAGAATCACGCCGATGGCAATATCCGTCGGCAGATTAAGGGCTTTACAAAGCACATACGCCGTTAACGGCATAATCGTATATTGTAACAATACGCCGCCCAAAATCACTTCTTTAGGATGGGCAAGAACCATTTTAAAATCATTGGCCCGAATAGAGAGCCCCATACCGAACATGGCGACACCCAAAAAGACCGACGTATAACTTACGGTCCAACTAAACATGGAAGGCGTCACACACGCCCAAATAGTAAACGCAATGATAATCACACCGATATACTTAGTCACAAAACCGGTCAGGCTTTTTAACGTCGAAAGCAACGGTTTCATAGAATCACCCGCCTTATTTAGCAGCACTGTCAGCCGGATTAAAACTGAAATTATCAATCAAGCGTGTTTTACCGATATAAACAGCCATGGCCACCAAGACCGGACGATCGATAACATCCACATCTTCCATGGTCAAGGCGTCTACCGCTTTAATATATTCAATCTTCGCCATTGGTTCAGCCGCCACGATATCTGTAATGGCCTGTACCAATTCAGCTGCCGGCATCCCTTCTTTAATATGTTCCTTGCCATAAAAAATCCCGCGGGACAAGCAAAGCGCCGCCTGCCGTTCTTCCGCCGACAAATAGGTGTTACGCGAAGATTTGGCAAGGCCGTCTGCTTCACGTACGATTGGACAACCCACAATTTCAACAGGGCTGTTCAAATCTTCTACCATCTTACGGATAATCGCCAACTGCTGGGCATCTTTTTCGCCGAAATAAGCTTTATCCGGCGTCACAATGTTAAATAACTTCGTCACTACCGTACAAACGCCGTGGAAATGAATTGGACGGAATAGACCGCATAAATGCTCATTCATATCTTTTACAACAACGGATACTTTCGCATCGGTATACATTTCCTTCGGATCCGGTCGAAACATCAAATCGGCCCCCATTTCTTCACATAAAGCCGCATCACGGGCTTCATCACGCGGATAGGATTCTAAGTCTTCATTCGGGCCGAACTGCGTAGGATTAACGAATGTGGATACAACCACATGATCATCTTCTTCGGCAGCACGCTTAATCAGCGACGCATGACCTTCATGCAAAAAGCCCATCGTTGGTACCAAACCTACTGTTTCACCGGCACGACGCCATGCTTTAACGGCATCACGCACTTCTTTAATCGTATTTACTGTTTTCATATATTTTACGTCCTTTCACAAGTTGTTTGTAAAGATAGCTCTGCTCTGACAGCACAATTACTTCATATCGGCTAACAAACCATGTTTTTCGTAATTTGTTACCCTCACAATGGCATTCTTTTCATCCACAAACACTACGGACGGTTTATGAGTTTTAACTTCTTCGTCGTTTAATTGTCCATAGGCCATAATAATCACTACATCGCCGGGACAAGCGCAACGAGCGGCGGCGCCGTTCAAACAAATCACACCACTGCTAGCTTCGCCGCTAATGGTGTACGTCTGAAAACGTTCCCCGTTATTTACATTTACAATATCTACCTTTTGGTATTCCAAAATACCGGCAGCTTCGAGCAACTCCGTATCTACTGTAATACTGCCTACATAATCTAAAGCGGCTTGCGTCACCGTGGCGCGGTGAATTTTACCCGCTAATACTTCACGTATCATTCGTTTCTCCTTTACTATAGGCCTCCCACTTTGAGGCAATAAAAAACGGCGTTCGCGGAGATTTCTCCATCGAACACCGAAAATAGACAAACTGAGCCCTTCCCGTATTAGACATCGCCACGTGCGTGCGCTTGCCCATACTTAAAGCGGCTGTTTATTCTTACATGAAGCATTGTGTGTCAGATAGAGTATAGTTTCCACAGAATACTATCTCCCACTGCAGTATACCATAAATTTTAGCTAACACCTAGTCTTCCTTAACATATTTTCTTTTCAAAATAAATTGTTTGATGGCTTAGCCCAGGCAATTGAGTCACCTTCGTAATAGTGAAACCAAGGCTCAAATACATATCTTTTAGCCAAGGATGCGTATCAGCGGTGCCCAATGTAACGAAGGGTGCTTTCAGTTGATCCCGTAAAATCACCGTTTCTATCCATTGAAGCATCTGTTTGGCATAGCCTTGCTTTTTAAAACGAGGGGACGTTACAAAGTGGCCAATATGAGGAAATTCACGCGGTCCTGGCTTTGGCCCCAAGGCATGCGCAAGGTAATGGAACTAGCCAATTGACCATCCACAAAAAGACCATACGTAGGATGGGTTTCTACCCAAGCAGTTGCGTCCGCTTCCGTCATATGACTAGCTGAAAAATCCACACCATAGTCTAAATTGCTAGCATAGCCTTCGTGAAGGACTTCATAATAGGCTGGCCCATCCGCTTTAGTAAGTTGCCGATAGGTAATCTCCTTTTGAGCCTTTTGAGCATTTTGCAATTGACTCATATTACATAATCCTCCCACTGCCCTAAATAGCGATTTAAGAATTGTCGTGTCCAATCTTCTCGTGGATTGCTAATCACTTCTTTAGCGGTGCCTTGTTCCACAATAACGCCTTGCTCCATAAAAATAACTTGGTCAGCTACTTCTTTGGCAAAGGCAATTTCATGAGTCACTACAATCATGGTAACATGCATTTCACGGGCAATATTCTTAATAGCCCCTAATACTTCGCCCACTAATTCAGGTTCTAAGGCACTCGTTGGTTCGTCAAATAAAATGACCGCTGGGTCCATCGCAATGGCACGAGCAATCCCCACGCGCTGTTGTTGACCCCCCGATAGTTGCACGGGATAATACGCTTCAAACCCTTTCATGCCTACCGCTTCTAAGCACTGTTCCGCTTTGGCACGAGCTTCTGACTGTTTCATCTGCTTAACGGTCACAAGCCCTTCCATAACATTTTCAAGCGCTGTCATATTAGAAAACAGATTATACATCTGAAATACCATAGATGTATGACGGCGAATATTTAATATTTCCTTCTTTGAGGCCTTGTGCAAATCTACCGTTATATCATTTAAGGTCATCTGACCAGCATCAGCTTTTTCTAAAAAGTTAAGCGTCCGTAAAAACGTTGTTTTACCGCTCCCCGACGGACCTATAATAACGGTCACTGAACCAGTCGGCACCGTCATATCGATACCTTTTAAAATTTCACGGTCCCCAAAGGATTTTCTTACATTTTGTATCTCTATCATAGAATCCTCTAATCTCAATTAACTACACAGCATTGCCGCGCTTATATTTACTCATCATATGTTCTAGTCGTTCAAAGATAAATTCAAAACTATACCTAGGCTCCAATAAATGAGCGCTACCACGATATACGCTTCAAAATACGCCGAATTATCTTCTACATACAGCTTGGCGGACCCTAATAATTCCACTACCGTAATCACAAAGACGATACTAGTACTTTTCATAGTATTTAAAAACTGATTGGCAAACAAAGGCAAGGCAAATACAGCCGCCTGTGGTAATACGACCCGGCGAGAAGCTTGTGCCCAAGTCATGCCAATAGCTAACGCTGCTTCCACCTGGCCCTTAGGCACAGATTGATTAGCCGCGCGGAAAATTTCACTCAAATAAGCCCCTGTATGTAAGGTTAAGCCCACAACAGCAACTAGCGAAACCGGTACTTTTTCATAGGGCACATGCACGCCGGTTTGATCTTCTAAGGCTAAGAACAAAATGGGCAAGCCGTAATAGACTAAATATAAAAGCACCATGTTTGGCAAGCTCCGACAAACGATGACAAACACATCAGCCAACTGGCTAAGCACGGGAATGCGATTAAGCTGTGCTACCGAACTAATAAGACCTAGCAAAATACCAAACCCAACGCTAGCAAAAGTAAGCCACAAGGTTACTTTTACATAGCCTAGGACATACCAAAAAGTCCCGCTTATATATTGAAAACTAATTATACTGGTTGATTCCATGTGCCTCACCCCTTACTTGCTACGGTGCGTGCTGCTGTATGGCGCCCTACTCGTTCACTAATGGAGTAACGACGCTCTAAGAACCGCCCAATTAACGAAATAATCAATACTAACATACCATAAATAATGGCTACGTCCACAAAGAGTTCTAAACTTCGCTGTGAGTTAGCACCCATCAAATCAGCGCGGCGCATAATGTCTACTACGCCTACGTTGAAAATTAACGAAGTCCCTTTCATCATGCCGATAACACTGTTGATGAGCGGCGGAATCGCCATGGTAAACGCCTGCGGTAAAATAACCCGACGATAGCTTTGAAAGCTCGTCATTCCCAAGCTCATAGCCGCTTCTTTTTCACCTTGTGCCACTGCCTGAATGCTACTACGCAAAATTTCAGAACTATACGCCCCTATATGTAACGTAAATACAACGATAACAAATGGTTAATTGTAAACTGAAATTAAGCATATAAAAATCCATAGTGAATACCGATTTGTGTTATGATTAAGTTTTCTAATCTAAAATCTTTTACACGAGGTATCGATATCACTATGGACTCTATTAATCATAACACATCATTACGTACAAACAAACACTTATCTTACGAAGAACGCTTTTTTATTGAAAAACAATTACAAGCAGGTGTATCAAAAACAGCGATTGCTAATGCATTAGGCCGTTCTCGTACAACGATTCAAAGCGAGATACAGCGCGGTTCTGTAGAACAAATTAAAGCCGGCAAACGAGTTTTAATGTACTTGGCAGATTATGGACATCTTAACTATGAGAAAACCCGTCAGGGCTCCTTCAACACTCGGAAAGCCGGTATTATTGTACCGTTCCTTTCCCGGGTAGAAAATCAGGTATTAATCCATAAATGGTCGCTTGATGCTGCCGTAGGCTACGCCTTACGTAAGTACTTGTTTGTACGTAATGAAATGGTGTCTACTAAAACTTTATATAACTATCTACATGAAGGTCTTCTCCGTATTAAGCCCATGGATTTACCGTTAGTATTACGTCGTTCTACGCGTAAATCTAATACGCGTAAACACAAGAAAAACCTTGGCAAATCTATTGATCTACGCGATGAGTCTATTCTGACTCGTGAAGAGTTTGGTCATTGGGAACTTGATACTGTCCGTGGCATTAAAGATAAGCATGATGAAGTGATTATTTCCTTATTGGAACGTAAAACACGGGCTTATGTAACGTTGCGTTCTCCGTCAGCTAAAGCAGCTGATATTAAAAAAACGCTAGAAAGCTGGTTGCTAAGCTTCAGTACTCGTGACTCACTACAGCAACTCTGCAAGACGATTACAGCCGACAACGGTCTTGAATTTGCATCTATTGCTGAGTTAGAAACAGAGTATCTACAAGTGTTTTTTGCTCATCCGTATGCAGCTTGGGAACGTGATTCCAACGAACGACACAATGGCTTATTGCGCCGTATTATTCCCAAAGGAACTGCCATTCGTGATGTTTCGGAAGCAACACTTCGACGCGCTACCGATTGGTGTAATACATTACCACGCAAAATTCTGAACTACCGGACACCACAAGAAGTCTTCATTGAAGAAGTTAATAAGTTACCGGGGTTTTAAAAGTGTTCAATTTCATATTGCAATTTACTATCTAATAAAAATTTAAAAGGGGCTGTAACGAAATACACCCCTAAAAACAAGAATGCGGTTTGAAGATACGAAAGTGTCTTCAAGCCGCATTCTTGCTATATTTGTATAAGAAAAAGGCCCCGAAGGGCCTTCTTTGTTGGTA
>ENA-OQJP01000153-OQJP01000153.1-human-gut-metagenome-genome-assembly--contig:-NODE-153-length-27686-cov-6.287855_pt1 | contig 27686 bp, 22 predicted proteins | sample MGYA00242611_ERZ504778 | MGnify/ENA primary metagenome ERZ504778 (study PRJEB26092, sample SAMD00036349) | human gut metagenome | host: Homo sapiens | study: EMG produced TPA metagenomics assembly of...
TAAGTGTATCAAGTTTTATGGGGTATTTAAAGAGTAAAAGTAGCCTCATGATATTCGATAAACATGCTAATTTAAAATATAAGTATGGGAATCGACATTTTTGGTGTAGAGGATATTATGTGGATACAGTAGGCAGATACGAAGGAGCGATAAAGGAGTATATTCGCAATCAATTACAAGAAGGTATAGCTCAAGATACGTTAAATTTTAAAGAATATATGGACCCGTTCACGGGTGAGCAGGTAAAGTAGGCTAAAAGAAAAGCCCCCGAGTAGGGTGAACTGCTACCCGTCAAGTAGACACTCGAAAAAATATAATTAGTTTTGTATCTGCCACCGGTTTCCGGTGGCAGTTTTTTCATGCTGCTAACCAATATTTAGCATGTTTTTCCATAGGTGTTAAAACACCGAGCTTTCTTTGTAATCGTTTAGTATTGTAATATTCAATATAGTTTTCAATCATTTTAACCAAAGACTCTTTATCTGTGAAGTGACGCCCATAGTATCGTTCGCGTTTTAAGATACCCCAAAACCCTTCCATAGGGCCATTATCAATACATTTTCCTACTCTAGACATACTATGCTTCATTCCTATCGCAATTAACTTTGCATGGAACATTCGACTAGTATATTGGTATCCTCTGTCACTATGGAATAATGGATGTGCATCTGGATTAGAAGTTACGGCATGGGTAAAGGTATCAAATACCAATATATTGTCATTTCTGTCTCGGATTGCAAATGAAACAATTCTACGATCATATAAATCAAGAATTGCACTAAGGTATACTTTATGAACTTCATTGCCCAAGTAATATTTAAATTCAGTAACATCTGTAAGCCATTTTTCATTAGGGGCTGTAGCAGTAAAGTCTCTATTAAGAATGTTTTCTGCTACATATTGTGGTCTTGCCGCATGTCGAGTGCATCCCTTATTGCAATACTTAATGGTAGATTTAATATTTTGTATCCGGCAAATTCGTAGTACTCGCTTATCATTAACCTGTATGTCATAGTAGCGATCCAAGTCATCTCGAATTCTACGGTATCCCTTATCGGGACTTTCTGAGTGAATGGCCTCTATCTTTTCCGCAATCATTATGTTTTCTCGCTCTTTTATAGGCGTTTGTCTATGTAACCATTTGTAATAAGCAGCTCTAGTTACGTTACCTAGTTTACATAAAGCTGAAATGGCATAGTGATGCTCTTCGTGTTCTTCTTTTATCGCCAAATAAATATGAAAATATTTTACTTGGCTTAGCCCCGCCTCCTCTCTATTTCGTCTAATTTTTTTAAGAAAGATGCCTCCATTTCAGCCCTCATTCGGCGAGCACGTTCCATCTTAAGTTCAGTGCGTAATCGTTCTACTTCAGTAAGACTATCTAGTGCTTTTCTTTTTCCGCGATTATCTTGTAATGCGTCTAGCCCACCGGATTCATATTTTACTGTATAACTGCGAGCCTGTTGGTAAGAAATATTGTATTTTGCTGCTGTTTCTGTGTAATTATGGTTGTGAGATATGCAATACTGTACTATTTCAACACGCTCATCGAATGTTGTTTTTCGGCCTTTTGTCATGGTAAAACATCCTCCTGTTCCGGATGTTTTTAATTCTTCATGACTATTATACCTCTTAATCCAATCTCGTAGTTGCATGTTTGACCGTAATCCAAATCTTTGGCTAATAGAATTCAAGGATCCTTCTCCGCTTAGATAAGCTATTACGGCTTCTATTTTTTCTTTAGCAGAATAATGCTTATTTTTTACATGTGTAAATGCATCGAGCCCATTGCTTTTATAACTGATAATCCAAGCCCTAACGGTAGTCCAATCAATTCCTAACCTCTTAGCAGCTGTGGACATGGATTCTTTTCCTTCAAGGATATTTTCTACGGTTTTTATTTTTTCTTCTGCACAGATTTTTGACTTGGGCATAAAAATACTCCCTTTCAAGTAACACAAGATTTTATTATTTCTTGTGTCTACCTAAAAGGGAGCATATCAGGGGGCAGCCAGTGATAATAGAGTGGTTGTCAGATTACTCAAAGCCCTCTTTAGAGGGCAATCACTAGAGAAAGACCCTTATAGGGTCAGAGCAAACCACCCGTTCTACGGGTGGTTATGATTTATGTAAAATGTTATAATAAAAGGAAATATAAACGGATAAATTAATTTTTTCTACTTATTTATTTTGTGTATTATAAAAATCAAGTTGAGTCGTTAGTTATTGAGGTGTAGTATGAAAAGTGTGAGAAAAGCCGTTATTCCGGCAGCAGGATTTGGTACTCGTTTTTTACCGGCAACAAAGGCGCAGCCAAAAGAAATGTTGCCTATTGTGGATACTCCGGCCATTCAATATATTATTGAAGAAGCGGTTGATTCCGGTATTGAAGAAATTCTTATTATTACGGGACGAAATAAACGGGCTATTGAAGATCACTTTGATACGAGTGTTGAATTGGAACAGTTATTACAACAGCAGAGGAAAAAGAAACAGTTGGCCATGGTACGCCGCTTGGCTGATATTCGTGTGCATTTTATTCGCCAAAAAGCACCGCGTGGCTTGGGGGATGCCGTATTATGTGCTAAAGCCTTTTGTGCCGGTGAACCATTTGCCGTTTTGTTGGGTGACGATGTGGTATACAATCCGGAATACCCATGCCTAAAACAGTTAATTGATACATATAATACCTATGGCGGAACCGTGTTGGGAGTACAACGAGTGCCGGAGAATATGGTTAGTTCTTATGGAATCGTGGCGGGGACTCCGATTACTGATACCGTATATAAAGTAGAAGGTTTAGTAGAAAAACCACAAAAAGAGTTAGCACCGTCAAATATTGCGGTTTTGGGACGCTATATATTGTCACCAAAAATCTTTGATTGTTTGGAAAATATTCCGGTTGGTGCCGGCAATGAATTACAATTAACCGATGCGATTGCACAGCTGGATGAAGATGTATTTGCTTTAGCTTATGAAGGTAAACGTTATGATATCGGTAACCGATTTGGTTATTTGCAAGCTATGATTGAATATGGACTTCGTAATGAACAAGTTGGGGAAGCATTAACCGAATATTTAAAAACGTTAGATTTAGATAAGTTTTAAATCCTTGTATTAAACAATTAATAACCTATTATTATATAATAAAAAGTTTATTGAAAGGATTTACTGCGATGAAAGATTCAATCCCATTATTAAAACGTAATACCACGTATGTATTGCCTTTATGTTTGTTTATTATTGATTATTTTATGATTGTTTCAGGCCTTTCGCTTTCCTTTGAAGCAAGAAAAATGTGGATGTTTCCACCTGTATCTGATACATTTCATATTCGTAGCATATATATTTATTTAATTGCACCGGCATTATTTCTATTCATGATGTTTGTGTGCCATTGTTATGAAATTGCTTTGCCGTATTGGGAACGTGTTAGAAACTTATTTAAGGCCGTTTCTTATAGCGTCTTGCTCACTGTATTTCTTATGTATGCAGCTAATGTGGCAGGTGATGTGTCGCGATTATTTATTATAGGATCTTGGGTATTGACCTTTATAACATTATTATTGGGACGCTATATTTTAGAACGCGTTTTAATAGCTAAGGGCGTTCTTAAAATTCCGGTTATTATTATTGGCGCCGGCAAGACGGCAGAACTTGTCTTACAGTCTTTTGACCGCCATCCGATTATGTGCTATGAAATAGTCGGCTTTATTGATGATAATCCGGTTTGTAAGAATTTAATCGAACAATATCTATTATTGGGTGGTTTTTGCGATATTGATGAAATTGTGGCTAAGACTAAGATTCAGCATGTAATCGTCTGCGCTCCGGGATTGCCACCGGATAAACTAATCACTTTAGTTAATCGGTTGGAAATTTTAATCAAAAATGTATCGTTTGTGCCGGAATTAATCGGGTTACCGGTAGCGAATGTGTCAGTTCAAGGCTTAATGGAAGAAAATATGCTTTTGGTTAATGTAAAAAACAACTTGGCCAGACCATATTATCGATTCTTAAAACGAGTATTTGATACTGTTTTAACCTTAGCCGGGATGATAGTTTTCCTTCCTATTGGACTTATCATAGCTGCCTTTATTTATATATCCGATCCCGGTCCAATTTTATTTGCACATCGACGTGTGGGGCAACATGGCAAGGAGTTTCCTTGTTATAAGTTCCGTTCGATGGTAGTAAATGCTGAAGAAGCCTTGCAGGAATATTTAAAAGATAATCCGGAAGCACAGGAAGAGTGGAATCGAGATTTTAAATTGAAAAACGATCCACGTATTACTAAAATCGGTCACTTTTTACGTAAAACAAGTCTTGATGAATTACCACAGTTGCTCAATGTTTTAAAAGGGGAAATGAGCTTAGTAGGACCAAGGCCGATTGTTCAGGCTGAAGTAGAGAAATATGGTGAATATATACAAGATTTCTACTTAGTGCCACCGGGAATTACCGGTGTTTGGCAAGTTAGCGGCCGTAGTGATACTACTTATGATGAACGTGTTCAGATGGATTCGTGGTATGTACATAATTGGTCAGTTTGGATTGACATTGTATATTTAGTAAAAACCGTAACAGCCGTATTACAACGCAAAGGTGCTTATTAGTAGAGGAGTGATGCGAATGAAGTACGATTATTTAGTAGTTGGTGCAGGTCCTTTCGGTTCTGTATTTGCGCATGAAGCACATAAACGTGGTAAAAAGGTATTAGTTATCGATCGTCGTAATCATATTGGCGGTAATATGTATTGCGAAAATAAGGATGGTATTAATATTCATGTATATGGTGCTCATATCTTCCATACTTCGATGAAACATGTGTGGGATTATGTGAATCAATTTGCCACTTTTAATAACTATGTAAACTCTCCGGTAGCCAACTATAAAGGTGAAATGTACAATCTGCCGTTTAATATGAATACATTTAGTAAAATGTGGGGTATCTCTACTCCAGCTGAAGCTAAAGCTATTATTGAAAAACAGAGAGCCGTAATTACTGATGAACCAAAAAACTTGGAAGAACAGGCTATCAGTTTAGTTGGCACCGATATCTATGAAAAGCTAATCAAAGGTTACACCGAAAAGCAATGGGGGCGACCTTGTACAGAGATTCCGTCGTTTATTATTAAACGCTTGCCGGTTCGCTATACATACGATAATAATTACTTCAATGATCGCTATCAGGGGATTCCTGAAGGTGGTTATACCAAACTAATTGAAAATATGTTAGAAGGTATTGAAGTACGCTTAGGTATCGATTTTATTAAAAATCGTGAAGAGTTAACAGCCTTAGCGGATAAAATTATCTATACAGGACCGATTGATGAATACTATAACTATGAATTTGGTCAATTGGAATATCGTGGTTTGCGTTTTGAAACGGAAAAAATAGAAACAGATAATTATCAGGGCGTAGCAGTAGTTAACTATACAGCAGCTGATGTACCATACACTCGTATAATTGAACATAAACATTTTGAATTTGGCACACAACCTGTTTCTTATGTAACTAAAGAGTATCCTGCTGACTGGAAAGTAGGAGAGGAAGCCTATTATCCTGTCAATAATGAAAAGAACTATGATTTATATGCGAAATATGCTTCAAAAGCTAAAGAAGAAAAAAATGTTATATTCGGTGGTCGTTTAGCTGAATATGTATATTATGATATGGATAAAGTGATTGCAAGTGCATTGCGTTTAGTAGAAAAGGAATTGAAGTAAGTGGCGGAAATAAAAATTTTAGTGGCAGCACATAAATTGTATTGGATGCCAAATGATTCAGTATATATGCCTATACATGTAGGTAGAGAAGGCAAAGCTGATTTAGGGTATGTTGGTGATAATACCGGTGATAATATATCAGCTAAAAATCCTAACTATTGTGAATTAACGGCACTTTATTGGGCATGGAAAAACTTAGAGGCGGATTATGTGGGGTTAGTGCATTATCGTCGCTATTTTACCAATAAAGAAGTTCGCAATATTGAAGAAAAGAAGCAGCAAGTTTTAACTAGCGAACAATGGCAAACTTTATTAGAGCAATATCCGGTTGTAGTTGCCGATAAACGTCGGTATTATATTGAAAGCAATCGTTCGCATTATAACCATGCCCATCATAGTGAAGGGTTAGATGTAACTGAAACTATTATTGCTGAAATGTATCCGGAATATTCAGAAGCTTTTGCAACTGTATGCAATCGCACTTGGGCTCATATGTTCAATATGTTTGTGATGCGTCGTGATTTATACAATCAATATTGTGAATGGCTATTTGCTATATTGTTTGAATTGGAAAAACGAGTAGATATTTCCGACTATAATCCATATGAATCTCGCATCTTTGGATTCGTCAGTGAAATTTTACTCGATGTTTGGATTGAAAAAAATCAGATTAACTATAAAGAGCAAAATGTTTCTTTTATGGAAAAACAAAATTGGCTCAAAAAAGGCGGTAGCTTTTTGAAACGTAAGGTATTTGGAAAGTAAGAAATTAAACACTATTTTAGATTATAGTAACTTGATTATCGTTGTATGCAAGGGAGAAGTATTATATGGAAGTTAATAAACCGTTTTTTAGTGTCATTATGCCAGTTTATAATGCTGTACCTTTTTTGCAAAGGGCGATAGAAAGTATATTGGAACAAACATATACAAATTTTGAATTGATTTTAGTTGATGATCAATCTACAGATAATAGTTATGATATTTGTGAGTCCTATTTAAAAAAAGACAATCGAATTAAACTTTATCAGATGCAGCAAAATGCCGGGGCCGCAGCAGCTAGAAATTATGGCTTATCAAATATTAAAGGAAAATATGTAACATTTTGCGATAGTGATGATTATGTTGATAAAGATTTACTTGCAACAGCATATATTCATTTGAGAGAGTGCGATATAGATTGTTTAAAGTATGGTTGTATTGAAGAATATATTCAAAAAGATACAAAAAATCTTTTTTTTAAAGTGCAAAGTTTATTAACTCATGAATATAGAGATCGAAACGAAATTGCCAAGCAAATTTTAAAAATGGAGTTAGTGCCATTATTTGGCTATTTATGTAATGGTTTTTATCGCCGTGAAATAATAGAGGGAAATGGACTTGAACTAAATCCTTCATATCGTGTAAATGAAGATTTTGACTTTAATATCCGCTATTTTGAATATGTTAATATATTCAAATGTATTGACTATACAGGATATCATTATATTAAATTAACAGAGTCTAATAGTTTATCGTCGCAAAAGAACGATGATTACTATAATCTACATATAATGAAAATCGAGCGTTTCTTAGCTTTTTTTCATGGTTTTGAAAATATGGATGATGAATCCAAGAGTATGTTGTTTTGGATGTATACTCGGATTGTATATTCTACACTACAACGAGCTATTGAATCAGATGAAAATATTCAAAAGTTATTAACGTCAATTAGAGATAGTAAAATATATAATTATTTTAAGTGTGTTGAGTTTATAAACATTTCTGAGAAACAGAAATTAATGATATTTTTGTTGCGCGATGAAAAAGGAGTTATGTTGTTGTGGCTTGTACGGATGATTGGATTAATAAAAAGACAATTTCCATTTTTATTTGCAAAAATTAAAGGATAATTAAAATGAATCAAGATTTATTGCCGGTAAAAGTTTTACAAATTGGCATGACTCGGAATATAGGTGGTCTTGAAACATATTTAATGCAGCAATTTGACCATTTAGATAGAAATAAAGTAGTTTATGATTTTGTAAATATTACCAATGAATATGATATTGTCTTTGCCGATAAAATAAGAAAAGCCGGATCAAAGATTTTTGGTGTTTGTTCCCGTCATAAGAATCCTTTAAAACATTATTGGCAATGGATAAAACTACTTCGCAAAGAATCAAAAAACTATAAGGCGATTGTACTAAATACTAATAGTTTAGAATATATTTTTCCATTATTTCTAGGAAAATAATGGGAATTCCGGTGAGAATAATACATTCTCATAATGGTGGTTTTGAAAATAAGATTGGTCAAATTAGACGGGCTTTAATAAGCTTTAATCGAATTCTTATGAAGTGGAGTGTAACTGATTACTTTGCTTGCTCGAATTTAGCTGGGCAGTGGATGTTTGGGAATACACAACCATTTACGGTTATTCATAATGCTATTAATACAAAAGATTTAGTTTTTAATGATAAAGTAAGACAAATCAAACGCTCTGAGTTAAAACTTGATGATGAAGACTTTGTTGTTGGTCATGTGGGTAGATTTGTGTATCAAAAAGATCACGAATTTTTGATTGATGTATTCAATGAAGTGCATAATAAAAGAGTGGAAGCTAAATTATTATTAATAGGTGACTATGTAGGTGATGACACATATTATAAAAAAGCTTTAGAACAAGTAAAAAGATTAAATTTAGAAGAATCAGTTTTATTTTTAGGGATACGACATGATGTGGCTGAATTAATGCAGGCAATGGATTGTTTTGTAATGCCTTCAAGGTTTGAAGGACTTACTGTTGTTGGTGTAGAAGCACAAGCCTGCGGATTGCCTTGTTTTTTTCAGATAATATAACCAAAGAATTAAAGCTAGTAGATGGCTTGTGTTATTTTATCGATAAGAAATTAGAGAAAAAGACTTGGGCAGATATAATATTAAAGAAGAGTGCTGTTACTAGAAGAGACACTTCGAAAGATTTAAGTTTAGCCGATTATGATATTGATACAGAAGTTAATAAGATAATGAGTTTTTACTTGAAAGAGAAAATTTAAATGGATCTTGAGAAACTAAAATTAATAATTTCAAAACATGATGTTATATCATTTGATGTGTTTGATACTTTGATAAAAAGAAATCTTGGTAATAATAAAGATGTATTTAGGTTACTAGAATGTAAAGTTAATAAGTTGTTAGGAACATCAAAAAAGATATACGATGCCCGAATTGCGGCTGAGGCTAATGCAAGAAAAAGATGCACTTATCGAGAAGTAAATATTGATGAAATTTATGAAAATTTTGATGATAATTATAGTGAAAATGAGAAAAATTTAATAAAGAAAATGGAGTTAGAAATAGAATTGCTTGTTTGTACAGCGAATCAAGAACTTCAAGAGATTTATAATTATTGCGTGTCCATAGAAAAACCTATTCTCATTATTTCTGATATGTACTTTAGTGCATCAGATATTAATAAAATTTTAGAGAAAAACGATTATTTACATCATAAAATAGTTTACTCTTCGTGTGATGAACGGATTACAAAATGGGAGCAGGGTTTACTATTTAAGAAGGTTTTAGAAAAAGAAAGATTATTACCATCTCAAGTTCTTCATATTGGTAATGACAAAAATGCTGACTTTAAAAAGGCAAAAATGCAAGGATTATCTGCATTTTTGATTGATGAAGGGGAATTATTTCCCACTTATTATGATGAAGAGGGTTTATTTAGTCAGGAAATTTTTACATACAATTGGATAAATCGGTTTATTAATAATAATATGCCGATTAAAGAAAATGATATTTTAAAATAGGATATGAGGTTTTTGGTCCATTATTATTAGGTTTTACTAAGTGGTTAGCGCAACAAGTAGAGCAAAAATTTAAAAAAAGTTTTCTTCTTTTCACGAGATGGATACATTTTGAAAAAAGCTTTTCTTTATATTGTCCTAACATAGATTCAAAATATTTTTATATTTCAAGAAAGTCTGTAATAAGGCCGATTTTACAATATGATAAATCTTTTGACGATATGGTAAAACATTATAAATCTTGGGATAAATCTTTTACATTAGAATATGTGTTAGATAGATTTTGCATTACAGTTGATGATGTAGTGTTAGACAAATTTAAATTGGCTCGTCAAGATAGATTTAATATTGATACTTTGAAAATTGATCAGCGAGTAGAGTCTTTGTTTGATTTTATTAAAGAACAGATATTCAGTGATTCTAAGGCTCAGGCAATACTTATTCAATCATATTTTCATCAAGAGCAATTTTATGGAAATGTTGGTATTATTGACATGGGAGCCGGCTGTAGCATTGAGTTTGCATTTAAAATATTATTTTAAAACAAGAGAATTTAGATGTAAATCCTTTTATTTTATTTGCATTCTGCAATTGAGGAAAATACAACTAGAAACATATTTTTTGACTCAGGTAATAAAACCAAGCCGTATAAGGTCCTATTGCGTTTTTGTTATATGTTTTTAGAAATATTTCTCACTGCTCCGCATGGGAGCGTTAAAGGTTATCAAGTTATAGATAATAAAGTGGAACCAATATTAGCTGACTTCGAGTATATTGGAGACGGGAAAGTTGACGAAAAATATTATATTCAAGAATTGCAGAGGGGGGCATTGTCATTTTTTGAATCTAGTATGAATCAATTTTTTGATGAAGATATTAGTACTAATATAGCTCTGCAAAACTTTAAAAACTTTGCAATTACACCAACTCTAGAAGATATAAAAATATGGAAAGATTATAGGGTGATTCTTGATGAGTTACGACCATTATTTTTAAGTTCAAAAGCCTCATCTTTTGAAGACTCTATAAATTCTATTAAGAATAGTCCATGGTTGTCTGGGGCTATTATAGAGAAAATTAAAAACCGATATTTGATGAAATTGATTTTTAAATTTTACTATTTGTATAAGAAATATAAATAAATATTATTAAGAGATTGAACTATGAAAATAAATAAGTTGTTTGAAAATATTTTTTCATTGGTAAGTTTAAAAGGTGCAGAATACATATTGAATTTTATATTATTACCTTATTTAGTTCGAGTATTAGGCGTTGAAAAATTTGGTGCGATTGCTTTTATGCAAGGCATAGTTCAATATTGTATTATTATTGTAGATTACGGCTTTAATATGACTGGACCTAGAGATATTGCAAGAGTAATTGAAAAGAAGCAAATTGCAGATATTTTTATTAATATTATGACTTGTAAGGCATTACTTCTTCTTTTAACAGCTTTATTTTCTGTTTTATCTATTTTGATCATTGATTTTATGGCAATAAAGTTTGATGCTTATTTGTACTGGAGTGTTTTTTATTAGCATTAGGTAATTTTATTTTCCCTACATGGTTTTTTCAGGGAATTCAACAAATGAGATATATAACAATTGTCAATATAATAGCTAGGTTGGCAACTGTTATTTTGGTTTTTTGTTTGTTCGAAACCAGGATGATTATTTGTTAGCGGCTTTATTTCAGTCTAGTACATTAATCCTCGCAGGGATACTTTCGTATATAATTATAGTAAGACAATATAGTTTTGTGTTTATAAAGCCAACGTTTAAAGGTGTAATAAAAACTATGAATGATGGTTGGCATATTTTTCTTTCTACTATTGCTATAAACATATATACAACTAGTAATATAGTCTTATTAGGTATTTTTTCTAATGACACTATAGTGGGATATTTTAGTGCGGCTAATAAATTAATAGATAGCATTAAAGGTGTTATGTTTACTGTTAATCAAGCGGTGTATCCTTATGCCAGTAAAAAAATTCAAGAGGGTAAAAATAATTTTTTGAATTTTATAAAACTGTATGGAAAAGTTTATATCGGTGGCTGTTTGATAGGAAGTATATCTTTAATCTTTTTGGCACCTTATGTAGTACAGCTATTATTTGGTGAAGGATATCAGTCAAGTGTAGAAATTTTACAAATATTAGCATTATTACCTATGATAATATCAATAAGTAATGTCTTTGGAATTCAAGTTTTGTTAAATTATGGCTATCAAAAGATCTTTAGCAATATTCTTGTGTTGGGGGCTATTTTAGATATCATATTGATGTTTTGTATAGCTCCTTATTGGCTTGGTGAGGGTGTTGCTATAATAATGGTAATTGTTGAAGGGGTAATTACATTTGCTATTTTGGGATATGTTTTTAAAAATAATGTATTAAAAGAGATTTAATAAAAAATTTAGGAGGTCATGATGCAAAGTGTAAAATTTGGAGTTTTTATTGATACACTAAAAAGTAAGTTTATTTACATCATTCTATTAGCAATTATTTTTTCATTAGGTTTAGTAATTGAAAAAACTTTTTTTACAGACTATGTTATTCAAAGTACACGATTTCATACTGAAAAAACTATAAAAATTGAGTATAATCAGCCATTAATGTTTAATAATTCTCTTGACTATGGTACATTTTTAAAGAGTTATAGTGAAATTGATTTATTTTTGAAACAATCAGAAAATAGATTTGATTATAAAAAATTAATAGCGATTGGGATAAGCTAACTGAAATTCAGAAGGTTGAATGGTTGCAGAAACATATTCATGTTGTTGATATTCATTCGGGGGTTATTCAGTTTATTTTCACATTAAGTGCAGATGATGCAAAAGATTATGAATATATAAAATTATATGGAACTAAATATTTAGACGAATATATTTCTTTTGCTGAGTCGAGGATTAATCAGATAACCCCACAAAGTCAATTTAAAGAAGTAAGTACATATACATTAGAACCAAAACTATTAGCAAATGATAAAAATATTATAATAATAAAGTATGGAATTATAGGCGCTGTTTTAGGAACTATTATTGGAGTGGTGATAGTATTTTTAATTTCGATAAGGAATGAAAAAATGGTTGATCCAGGATTTTTGTATATTTTATCTGCATTATTATTGATTTTAACAATAGGTTTAATATACTTTTTTAAAGGGGATGTGCTTCAACCTGGTATTTTAATGAGTATGACTATGTTATTAAGCTCTATATTGGCTGCATTAAACATAGATCGTTGGCAATTACAGTTTTCAATGTCAAGTACAATAGTATTATTTATGGCCATTTTATCATTTGCTTGCGGTAATTTAGCTGCTTGTAAGATTGCTTTTTATAGACAACCGATTTCGCCAATTTTGACTGTTAAATATTATAAAGCTAATAAATTAATTTTCTTTCTTTTTGATAATGAGTATTTTGGCGATGTTTAGTTTTCGTGAAATTTATCACTTATCTGTATTACTTGGAAATACAGATGGTATATTTAATATTATAAAAACTGTAAGACCAGCAATTGAAGCTGAGCAAGTTATGTTGAGTCGCTGGATGAATTATCGACAATATATTTCTCTAGCGATTGCTTCAGTATATATATATGCATTTTTAAGCAATTTAATATTTTTTAAATGGTCAAATATAAATCTAATTTTACTTGTGCCAGTTTTAGCTTATATTCCTTTTATGATATTTACAACCGGGCGTATGGCAATGATGTCATTTGTTATATTTGTTGTGGTAATTGGAAATTTTCTTTATTTGAAGAAGAATCAATTTAAGCTAGAGGCCGGTATAAAATCAATTATTATTCTTGGCATACTAGGGATTATGGCCATAGCCTTTTTCTTGATAATGGGGTATTTATCTGGAAAGGTTGCTAGTAGTACTAGAACACCTTTTATAATTTTATCGCATTATTTAGGCTTATCTGTTCCAGCTTTTGATGTTATATATCATCAGATACCAGTAGAGAATTCTTTAATTGGTTCTAATTTATTGGTTAGTGTTTATAGGAATCTTAATTTCTTAGGGTTTAACTTACCAGAAGTAGAGATATTTTTGCCGTTTGTTAATTTTGAAGGTATTGATACTAATGTTTATACTGCAGAATGGAGATATATTAAGGCTTTTGGGATAATCGGTATGTTAGGAGTTATGTGGTTATTAGGGGTATTTTATAGTTATTACTATAATTATTTGAAATATAATAATAGTATCAAGATTACATCACTAATAATATATGCGACTATTTCGTATCCATTATTTTTATCGTCAATTGATGAGAGATTTTTTTTAGATTTATTTGGGACTACGATTATTTATATTGGTGTTTGTTTGTGGATTGCTAAAAAGATAATTTTAGATAAGTATTGATTAAAGTTACGTCTGAGGAGTTCTAATGTGAAAGTCCTAGTCACTGGCGGTGCTGGTTTTATTGGCTCAAACTTCATATTTTATATGCTGAAGACCTATCCTTCGTATCGTATTATTTGTGTAGACAAGCTAACCTATGCCGGCAATCTTTCTACATTGACGAGTGTAATGACTAATCCAAACTTCAGATTTGTTAAAGCAGATATTTGTGATAGAAAAGCTATTAATCAGTTGTTTGAAGAAGAAAAACCTGATATGATTGTTAATTTTGCAGCTGAATCACATGTAGATCGCTCAATCAATAATCCCGGTATTTTTTTAGAAACAAATATCTTGGGGACAGACGTATTGATGGATGCGTGTCTCAAATACGGCATTAAACGTTATCATCAAGTTTCGACGGATGAGGTATATGGTGATTTGCCATTGGATAGACCGGATTTGCTATTTACGGAAACAACGCCATTACATCCAAGCTCGCCATATAGTAGCTCTAAGGCTGCAGCTGATTTATTGGTATTGTCCTATTTTAGAACCTATGGACTTCCGGTGACGATTTCTCGTTGTTCCAATAACTATGGACCTTATCAATACCCAGAGAAGTTAATTCCGCTTATGATTGTTAATGCTCTAAATAATCAACAGTTACCTGTATATGGTAACGGCCAAAATGTTCGTGATTGGCTTTATGTAGAAGATCATTGCAGAGCTATAGATTTGGTTATTCATAAAGGCCGTGAAGGGGAAGTATATAATATTGGTGGACATAATGAAATGGCTAATATTAATATAGTAAAATTGATTTGCAAAGAGTTAGGTAAATCGGAAGACTTAATTACCTATGTTGCTGATCGTAAAGGACATGATTTGCGCTATGCCATTGATCCGACTAAGATTTATACTGAGTTGGGATGGTTACCGGAAACGAAGTTTGCCAACGGAATCAAAAAAACGATACAATGGTATTTGGATAACCACCAATGGCGGGAAGATATAATTAGTGGAGTATAGTGTATTGAGGGAAGGATGAAATTGTTTTGTATAAGTATTTAAAGTCACCGGTGGCAACAAAAATAGCATTTGTAGGATTATTGGTTGGCATTTTTATTTTGATGTTCAAACTAAATAGCCTGACTGGGTTTGTTGTGGACGATTATTTAAAGTATGCGACAGCAGTGAAAATTCATTCCGTGGGGGATATGTATCAAGCCTTAGAGAAATACTATCTCACTTGGAGTGGCCGTGTATGGGGCGAATTTTTCTCCTTATTATTTTTAAGCATGCCAAAATCCATATTCAATGTGGCTAACTCGTTCATCTACGTTGTACTGCTATTGCTGGTTTATGCTCACATTACAAAGGCTAAGTATTGGTCTTTGTCAATTCTCATTTATATTAACTTTTCCATTTGGGTATTTTTACCGGCTTTTGGTCAGAATATTTTGTGGTTAACCGGTGCCGGTAATTATTTGTGGACAATTATTATTCCGTTAATTTTCATGTTGTTTTATAGGTTATATGATGGCAACCGTGAAACTTTCAGAAACTATTTCTTGTATATTCTTTTATTTATCTTAGGGATTTTCTCCGGTTGGGCCAATGAAAATTTTTCGGTAGGAATTATTGGATTTATTCTCTGCTATATGTGGCAGTATAAAAAGAAATATAATTTAATTCCTCAATTTAGTATTTGGGGCCTCCTTGGTACTCTAGCAGGTAGTGCAGCAATGTGGTTTGCACCGGGTAATTTTATTCGTTATGAAGCCGAAGGCCATCAAGGAGCATTTCTTAAAGTTATCGGGCGAATCCCACAAAATGCACTAAGATTGATTGATTATGAAAAGACTTTGTTCTTAGTTCTTATATTCGTGATATTGTATTTCTTGTTGAAGAAAACGGATAAACAAAGCTCACTAATTTATCTTGTTGGTACTTTTCTTTGTGCTATTGCCATGTCGGCCGTAGGTGGTTTTGGGTCACGTATCGTCTTTAGTGGTACGATTCTCTTTATTATTGCTACGGGTATATTAATAGCTGACTTTATCAGAAATGAAGCGTATGTAGGTTTTAATATAACTGCTTTGATTGCAACGTTGAGTGTTATTATGCTTGCATCCTTTGGGAGAGAATATAGATCGGCTGTTGAAAGTACGATAGATTATAATAGACAAGTCGCTGTAAATGAGCAGATTATTCAAACGGCCATATCCCGTGGCGAAAAAGACATTTATGTTAATCCGGTACAGGTTATGAATCGATATAGTGCGGCTCATGGTTTGGAAGATTTAAAACCAAAATCACAAAATGATTTTTGGTTAAATAAGGGTATGGCTGCCTATTATAAAGTAAGAACTATACAAACTAATGGTATAGAAGTAAATAAAAATTATATATTAAAATAGAAGGGCTTTTGCTATATACAGTATTAACTGTACTTGTGCGAGGCCCTTTTGTCCTATAAGCATAAAATTTTGATATTAAAAAGAAATAAGAAAAATAGCATATGGAGAGGAATAATTGATTAAATTGAAGAATAAATAATTAATAAATAATTTATTTTTATTAGAAATAGGAGTAGAATATGTATTTAATGACAGCTTGTTATCAATGTGATACAACACCGCCTAACATTATTATTAAAGATTTTACACTTAATGATGATGGAGTTTATATTGTAGAATGTTCTAAAGGTCATAAACTTGCAATAATTATGCAAGCTGAAGTTTTTGAAAATTTTTTTTAATGCAACTTATAACTTGCTGAAGAAAAATTATAGTGCAGCTATATTAAATTATGCCGCAGCACTAGAAAAATATTATGAGTTTTACATTGAAGTTATATGTAGATTAAATCATGAATCAAAGGATGATAAGTGGAATGCAGTACGAAAAAAAGTGGAGCTCAGTTGGAATTATTTGAAAACGAGTACTTTAATAATGAAGGTAGAAAGCCGTATTTATTAACTGGTGAATTACGGAATCTTAGAAATCGTGTTATCCATCACGGGCACTTTCCAAGCTATGAGGAAGTTAAAGAGTATGGTAAAGGAGTTTTTATTGCCATTAAAGAGGATTTAGATTTTCTTAATAAGAAATATAAAATCATTTTACAGGAAATAATTGTAGAGCATAATATGCAAAAAAGCGAAAAAGAATACCAGCAGGTTACTCGATTTCTACTACATTAATTGATACTGGCGTATCAATTTCACTTTCACAGAATTTGGAATAATATGACCTTTGAGAAAGTAATAGATAATGCAAAATTATATTTAATAATTGAGGATAACGCAGAAAGTATAATGGCTATAACTAATTTAATTAGAGGCGATATTTCATTAGAAGAATGTAAGACGCTTTTCTTGAAAATATTAAATCAATTTATAAAAAAGTAGCACACTAATTTTCAACTAATTATATATTAAGGAATGATGAAGTGAATATTTATGAACTGATTAATCAAGTTAAATTAAATACAGGAAATTTAAGATACTGGCCAATAGTAAACTTAAAGGACGTAGAGTTAGAAAATATTGGAGAGAAAAAAGCTCTTAAGATATTACAAAAGATATGTGGATTATTAATAATTGAAGAAAATAAGAAGCGTAAATTAAAATTTTTTTTAGATGAAAGTTTAGTAAGAGTTAATAATTGTTTTCTTGTTAAGTCTGATTTAGAATGTTTAGAAAAATTAAATTTTGACAATTTTTTGCCGTACTTTAGTGCTTATATTTGGGAGTGTATTTGGCTGGATCAAAGAGACTATAAGGCTGCTGATAAAGCACTTGATTATTATCTTATTCATTTAGAGCGTGAAATAAATTTTGATGAATCTGTTTTAGAGGTTTCGACATATGCTATCGCTTTGGCAAAAGAAATAAATAATAGAAAAAAACTCAATACAATATTTAAAATTCTACATAATATTATATTTCATAATGAAAATAATACCTCAATATATATAACACTATCAATTTTAGACATTTTATCAGCAGAACACTTTATTTCATATTACGAGGCATTAGAATTTCTTAATAATAATGTAAGTATAAGAGGTGAAAATGAGCATATTAATGAAAAGATTTTTATTTTAAAAAGAAAATGGGCTAATAAACTAGGTGATTCAAATTTAATCATAAGTATTGAAAAAGACTATGCAGAATATTTTGAAAAATTGTTTAACTTTATTCCAGATAAGGATTATTTTAAGCAAGAGCGATTTTTAATAAACGCAATAGACTCTTATACTCGTTGTAAGAACCAGAAAAAGGCAAATGAACTGAAGCAGAAATTGATACCGGTACAAATAAACAAAGTGAATAATATGAAAATAATAGAGATAAGTATTGACTCTAACATTTCTCTCAATACGATAGAAGAGGATTTGAAAAAAATAATTTTATAGAAATAATTTTTATTCCTTAAAGTTTATTAAATATCTAGACTTTGATATAGTAAAAAATATGGTAAAAGACTGTAAATCTTCCGGATTTATAAGTGATACGTTTCCATGTAGTATTATTAATGATAGAGGGCAATCTACTGATATACTTATGCCACTAATGTCTTCTGACTATGAAAATAATAGTACTAATTTGAGAAATCATGTAGATCATATGGTTATGAGATATGCAGATGTTGCTGGTTGTTATTTAAAACATATCTATTCATATATAAAAGATACTTTTATATTTAGTGAATATAGTTTTGATTTTCTAATAAGACATAATGAAATAGTCCCAGCAACTAGGAATAAGATTTTTCGAAATGTGCTGTTTTTAATATTTCAAGGAGAATTGTGTACAGGATATCAAGTTTTAGTTTTACAATTAGAAAACTTATTTCGATATATTGCACAGGAACAATATGGCTTAACATATAAGATTGATAAAGATGGTCGAACTGAAGAATATACGTTATGGGATATATTAAATTATTTAATTAAAAATTCTGAAGACAATAATAAATCAATTTTTTTGCAATTTCAATGCTTACTGTGTCAATCTTTAGGGGGAAATATAAGAAATAATATTGCTCATGGATTAGTTGAAGAATATGATTTTGAAACAGGACGATATTGTTATTTATTGTGTCTGGTGATTCTATTACTAGTAAGATATGCTGATTTTTATAATGAAAATGATTGATTAATTTTATAGTGCAATTTAGCACAAGTTATCTATATTAAGCATGGTAAAAGTAGACGGAGGAATCAAGCGCATTGATTTGGGAGTTGTTTCTTTTTAGTACACCCAAGAAATAGTAAGATATTGGATTATTTAATCGAGTTATATTATTTAAAGTTAAAACAGTGCCGGTACGTCGATGGGCGTACCGGCACTTGAAATTTATATCTATTAAAAAGTAAATGAGTTTTATTGTTTTATAAATCTAACGCTTCCAACTCTTCATAAGCCCATTCAAAATAGCTTTGACAATCTCGATAGAGGTATGAGCCGTTTTCTAAAGTCATTAATAGTTCTTTAGCGGCTATTTCTTCATAGGCATCCGGTAGCATAGAAGGTATAGCTTCTTCTACGGCATAATCTAATCCATAACTATTTATAAGAGTAAAGACATCACAAAATTGCTTTGAGGCGGCTAGTTTTTTCAGTATATTACGTGATTTAGTATAGTTCCTTGTTGTGTAATAAAGTACCGAGAGCGGTAAGAGCATAGATAAACGCTCGTCTTTTTTATATTGTGCATGTAGTTTTAAAGCGTCATCAAAGCGCTGTAATTTGACATATATATGCATGAGGTCATAGCGTAAGCCTAAATTATCGGAGGTGTTAAAAGTCAACGCTTCCTTCAAAAGCTCTATCGCATCATGTAAGCGGTTAGTATTAATTAAGGCAATCATATAGTTATACATAAGGCGCATAAAAGGGCGTGTTTCTAAAATAAGCCAAAAATCTCCGATGCAATCTTGTGTCATATAGCCTTCTTTAGCGAGGGTATTTTTAGCATCTTCATAGGCTTTACTATATTCTTTAACTAATTCTTCCGGAGATAAATCTTTTAAATTAATTAGTATAGAGGTGGCATCAAAGTTGAGCGGGTCAAGTTCGAGTGCTTTTCGCAAATAACGTAAGCGAATATTAGGGGCCGGTGTTTGCTTAGCCAGCTCGAGATAGTCGTCACTCGTTTGAGCGGTAGCCTTAGTTAGTCGTTTAGTAGGATTATTTATATTGTTTTCGCCGAAATTAGGTGAAATATTATCCATACTTGAAATACCGGTTTTCGGTTGACTGTGATCTGACTTAAAAAAGTTTAAAAGCATTTCCAGTCGTTCATCATTATCTAATTGGGAAATATTTTCTTTGCCAATTGACTTTAAATAGGATTCATAGCGAGACTCTAGGGCAGCTCTTGCGTCATGTGTAGCATATTCCGGAGCAGCTGATTCGGTAGGGGCATTTGAATTTTTCTTATTTTTGGACATGATGGACTCCTTTTAGTGAAAAGAATTTATTTAATTATATAATATGTTGGTAATTTAATAAATATTTGGATTTTGCATGGTGATGGAAAATGCTAAGAAAATAAGATATTTCAACGAATTATTTTAGATGAATAGATTATAAATTTTCAATTCATTTTTAATTATGAGTATATGATGATTTTTTCTATCTGTAAATTAAGTTGATTACTGACAACTTATTAAAATAATTATATAATAAGTATACAAATATATGTATTTAGGGGGGTGATTTACATATATGGCAGTTCGGATAAAACATATAGATTTTAAGGGGATTGTGAAAAATTAGGTGTGGAGATAGATGTTTTAAAAACGGGGTGGTATACATGAGGGGTAAAAAGGGAAACAAACGATTATTGCGTGTATTGGTATTGGGAGCTTTATTGAGCACAACTTATATAGGGGGTGCTATGGCAGCGGATTATCCGCTGACCGGTGATACCATTGAAGGTAATTATGACCTTCCGGCAGGAAATATCTTATATAGACTTGACGGTGAACAAAAAGTTACGGCACTATCCGATGTTACTATTAGTTCTCAAAGTACAGAGAATGCTAGTTCTATTATTATATATAGCGGTAAAAGTGAAAACAGCAGTTTAGATTTAGATATGAACGGTCATTCCTTAGCCATAGATGCTAAGTCGGCTGGTATCTATATAACAAAGGATAATACTAATATCAATTTTCACAATGCTGACACTATTGAAAGTACAGTTGATCGTCATAATTTGGTAATTGCTACAAGAGGTAATGGCAGTACTATCAATTATGAAGCCAATAATATTACTTTTAATAAGAGTGAAGTTTTTGAAGATAATCCAATGCTTGTTGTGGGGAATAAGAATACATTATCTATGCACGCCGGCAATGATTTAGTATTTAATAATTATGCAAGGGCCAACACACTCAGTGCATATTATGGTGCTAAGATTCAATTGGAAGCAGATCATAATGTTAACTTTAATCATACCTATAGTGATATTGCGGCTGTCCAGGGACTACCGATTTTGTATTTTGCTAATAATGCTGAGGCAACGATAACAGCAGGTAATGATATTAACTTTAATCGAAATCAGTATGCGTATTTAATTGGTTTGGAATATGGGGGCCACGCAGTTGTAACCGCCGCGGGTAATATTAATTTCCGTGAACAAGTACCGGGTTATATGCCTGTTGTGTCGGCAGAAAATAAGGCAAATATCCAGTTACAGGCACAAGCTATTACAGGTAATACGCAGCAACTGGTGTCAACCACGTATGGTTCGCAGGCACTCTAAAAAGCGAATGAAATTGATTGGGTAGCTGAAGGAAGAGACATGTCTGCCTTTTCAGAGAAATACCCGCATAAGACTAGTATGCTTGTAGCCTATCGCGGGGGTAGTAAGGTTGAATTACAAGCCGATAAGAACATAAATTTAGCTATCGGTGTGCCACATACAATGCTCTATGCAGAAAGTGGTGATATTACTTTAAATGCGGGAGACTCTATTTACTTGCATTCCACGGGAACAACAGATGAGCGCTCTCAGGCAAGCCTTCGCGTTCAGAACGGTAACATTAATTTGACGGCCGGTACAATTACAGTAGAAAATGAAGGGGCCACGGCAGCCTATGCAGATTATTATGGGAATATTAATTTTAATGGTGAAACTCTCATAGACGGTGCCGGTATTGGAGCTAAATCGCTAGGTACCGGGAAAATTAATTTTAATGGCGAAACTTTCATATATGGTGTCGGTATTGGTGCATCGACGGAATCTGATGTAGATCCATGGGCCGAAGATCTTTCAAAGATTAGTTTTAATGACGACGTTGCAATTGATGGGGTTGAAACAGGGGCTGAAGCAAAATATAACAGTGACATTGTTTTTAATAAAGGTCTTGTTATTAATGCTAAAGACAACGCGCTCTATACTGAGTCTGCCGGTCGTATCCAGGCACTTGCTACTGACGTAGATAAGAATGTAAAGGGTAATATGCAAGCCCTTAATGGACAGATTGATATACTCTTTGATACGCCTAGCTCATCGTTTACAGGCACCACGAAAATACAAAACATCGACAAGGTGTATGTCATTGATGACGAAGAAGAGTATGGAGATGATGAAGAGTTAGATAATTATGTAACCTATGATGCCGATGAATCGGATAGTACCGATGATGAGGATAATTGGGGCGATGAAGATGATTGGGAAAATCCATATATCGAAGAAGCGCCGGCTATCAATATAGCGTTACAAAATGGTGCTGTGTGGCGAGTAACCGGTGACAGCTCGTTGACGAAGTTAGAAAATAGCTCCTTTCTTAATATGAGTGATTACACACATACAGGTACGAGTCTTACCGCAAATAATTTATCCGGAAACGGTGACGGGTTGGTTCTTATGGATCTCGACTGGAACAGCAATGGCGGATTAAAAGAAAAAACGGATAACAGCGATTATATTACCGCTACCGAAAGTGCTACCGGTACTTTCACGTTGTTAAGCGAGCGATCACTGATGCATTTAGAAAATATGGAGATAAATGACCGTTTGTATTTTGCTACGCTGACGAATAGTGATGCGGTTTTCACAAGCTGGATTACACAGCGTAATGTAGCAAAAGGCGGCTTATATGATTATATTATCGGCTTAACTTCTGAAACAACGAATGTAACGGATACGAGTGCAACAACTGATACCGATACTACAATCGATACGACAACAGATTTGGATAGTGCCGCGGATATGACTACAGTAACGGCTAGAGCAGCTACAGATACTATAACGGATTGGTTCTTTGGCACCGTAGAGTATACAGAAAGTCCGATTGTTCCGAGTGGTCGTATCAACTCGCAAATTATGTATGATCTTACAACCGAAGTGGATACGTTGAATAAACGCATGGGTGAAGCACGGTACATGAATACCAATGCTGATGCAGACGGTATTTGGGCTCGCACGTCGTATAATCGCTATGGCCGTGACGCTTATTCCGGCCACAGCAATCGTTTTGAAGTAGGCAAAGATTATGTAATATCTCGTGATGATGGCAGTACGATTCATCAAGGGGCATCGTTTACATATCTTCGCAGCAATGCATCGTTCACTGATGGACGGAACGAATATAACCGTTACACCGGATCGTTCTATCATACTTGGTTAGGTAATAATGGCCATTATCTGGATGTGGTAGCTCGTGTCGGCAAATTAAACGGTGATAGTCGTACATTCTTAGTGAATGGCGATGAATCACGGAGCTCCTTTGGTACTTGGTATCAACAGGGCAGTGTAGAATATGGCCGTAACTTCAACCTTAAAAACGGTTGGTATCTTGAACCTCAGGCGCAGTTACAATACACCCATATGAATAGTAAATCGTACATCAGCAATGACGGCATCAATCATCAATTGGACAGCGTGAACAGTTTTATCAGCCGCTTAGGTTTCCGTTTGGGCCGTAATATTGATGATAAAACATCGTGGTACATTAAAGGCGATGTATTCCATGAATTTGCCGGTGACGGCGGTATTACCTTTATATCCGCTGACGGTTTAGAACGCATTGATTACAATCGTGACGGCAAAGAAACTTGGTATGATTTAGGTGTCGGGTTACAGGCTGAATTAAGCCATGATAGAAGTCTCTGGTTCGAATTTGAACGCAAGTTTAGCGGCTCCTATTCAAATGCTTGGGAAATTAACGGCGGTATGTCGTGGAAGTTCTAGGTGATAGACTGTATAGTATAAATTTGAATAAGTGATTTAAGTAATAGTAAGGCCTCCGATGATGTTGAAAAGACATCATGGGAGGCCTTTTTGCTGTCTGAAGTGATATCAATAATTGAAAGTTATTATTATAATAATAAAAAATCGTAAAATTTCAAACTAATTGATTTTTAAAGATAAATTCTCTAGAGCATTTTATAAATCTGTGGTACTATAATTGGAGCATAAGTGTTTTTACGAAATTTTTACTTAAATTTTAAAGAAAATATACAAGGTTCATAGTATAATCAAATGCGACAAATAAATAAGACACAATATTGTTCCTGTGTTAGAATATTTTCACCACAAAAAATTCGCAAAGGAACGATATCATGTCTTACGATTATTCTAACACACAAAAAAGAACTTTCAAACATCTTACGCCAATTCAACGGGGCAAAATTGAAGCACTTCTTAAGCAAAAGGTTTCAGTGGCTGCTATTGCCATTGAATTGAAGGTACATCGTTCTACTATCTATCGCGAGATAAAACGCGGTACTGTAGAACAATTAGATTCTAATTTAAAGAAACACACAAAGTATTTCGCTGAAACAGGCCAAATAGTTTATGAAAAGAACCGGATTAACTCAAGACCACCATTGAAGTTACTTAATGCATACGATTTTGTCAGCTATGCCGATAACCTGATGTTAAAGCATTTGTGGTCTTCTAATATGGTTTGTGGTCGAGCAAAACTTGAAGGTATCTTTTCAAAGATGGTTTGTGCTAAGACTCTATACAACTATATTGATCAGGGGCTTTTAAAAACCAAAAACATAGATCTTGCTAATCGTGTATCACGTAAAACAAAGCAAATCAGAGTACGCAACAATCGAAAAGTCCTTGGGAAAAGCATCGAAATGCGCGATATAACGCGTGAAGAATTTGGACACTGGGAAATAGATACCGTAATTGGTAAACGAGGCGCTGAACCGGTTTTACTCACCTTAGATGAACGTAAAACACGAAAACGTCATATAATTAAAATCGCTAGCAAGACAAGCGAAGCTGTAAGAGCTGGTCTCCAACAAATTATAGCTAGTTATGGTGATTTAGGTCCTAGCGTCTTTAAAACGATTACATCTGATAACGGTAATGAGTTTTCTGCTTTAACCCTAGATTTTCCTACAATTGATGTGTATTACTGTCATCCATATGCTTCGTTTGAACGCGGCACTAATGAAAAGCACAACTCACTTATTAGACGTTTTATCCCTAAAGGAAGGTCTATGAATAGCTATTCTCCCGAAGCCATTGAACACATTGAAAATTGGATTAACGATTTACCTAGAGAGATATTTGGCTTTGTTACAGCTAAAGAAAAATTTACACAGGAACTAGAATTATTAAACATATAAATTCGTGATTAAAATTTTGTCGCATTTGATATTGCAATTAGCAAAGAAAATATACAAGGTTATCAAGCGTTAATAAATATTGATAATTACAGTCAAAAAATATTTAATAGATAGCAACACAATATAGAAAGGGGAGAGGGACGTTGGATATAAACTCAGTATATTTAGCCCCTGGCTTATACTTCTTTTCTTATTTTTATTATTTAAGTGTGTCTCATGGATTGGGAAATAAGGCCACATTTTTACAATTGCGTCGTTTTTTACCCTGTGCGATTGTAGCCGTACTTCCTATTATGATGGGGCAAGTACCACTGACAGCCCCTTATTTGAGCACCAGTTTACTTACGGGATTCCTCTGGATTACGACGTATCCGTTATTATATTTCATTACATACCGTAAGAGTTCAACAGACTTCGGTTTTCACTTTGATCCCGTGTTTGGCATGTACATTATCGGCTGGATGATGAGTTTGAAGTTATTGGTAATATCTTTAAACTTGTTACCGAATGTATTCATGCCGGTGTTGGCAACGGTTGAGTTTCTAATTTTTATGATTCCGTTTGCTCAATGGGTCTATTACTACCTGTATCGGACCTGTGTGACCGAAGATGGGATGATGATGATACAGGAAACTCATTATAATGAGATTATTGAGTATTTTAAGTCGTTTTCCGTTGGGTTTAACATTATAACCTTTGCCTTAGTAGCAGGGCTCTACGCCTTATTTATTTGGGCTAATTTGGAGTATACGAGTGTGATGCTGGCCTTATGGCAAATTATCTTTTTGGCCGGCCTTAGCCTAGTTCTTGGCATTTATTTGTGGAAAAAACGCAAGGGTGTTTTCATTCGTACGGGTATTGTGGAATTATATTTTGATATTAAAGAATACTTTGAAACCACGATGTTGTATCAGACGAATATGAAAGAGCGCATTAAGGATTTGGAAGTAACTCCATCGGTGCCTGAATTTAAGGAACCATCCACTATTATTTTAGTCATCGGTGAATCCGCATCGCGTGATTATATGTCGGCATTTACGGATTACGAGCATGAAACAACGCCTTGGCTGTCGGCTAAAAAACAGGATTCCCACTTTATTTTGTACCCTAACAGCTATTCCAGTATTCCTCATACCGTATCTTCTTTGGAGCGCGCTTTAACTGAGTTTAATCAATACAATGATAAACAGTTTTACACTTCGTGTTCCATTATTGATATTGCTCATAAAGCAGGCTATACGACGCATTGGTACAGCAATCAGGGGCACTTGGGCTGTGCTGATACACCAGTAACCTTGGTGGCTAATACATCGGGGACTGCCAAATGGACAAAACAGAATCTCAATGAGGTTCAGTATGATGAAATGCTCTTAGAGTATCTTGATGAAATTGATCCTACTAAAAATAACTTTGTAGTAGTTCATTTAAAGGGAAATCACTTCAATTTTATTAATCGCTATCCGCAAAGCTTTGCCAAATTTAGCGAACCGGGTAAATATGATTTGATTAATAATTATATTGATTCGATTGCCTATACGGACTATATTTTGCAAAAGATTTGGGAATACGGTAAGGAAAAGCTCAATATGCAGGCTATGCTGTATTTTTCCGATCATGCCACGATTCCGGATAAAAGACGTTCACCGGACTTCGGCGGTTTTGGGACCGTGCGCATTCCGATGTTTACGTATTTTTCAGATAATTATATTGAAAAATATCCTGAAACGTATCAAGCCTTATTGGACAATAAAAATAAATACTTCACCAATGACTTGGCCTATGAATTGGTGTGCGGCATTCTCAACATAAAATCTAATCACTATGATGAAACCAATAGCTTAGCATCTCCGTTATATAAATATACCCGCGATATGTTGAAAACGAACTTGGGGCAGCGTAGTCTCAGTGAAGATGTGGATTAGTAGAATATGTAGAGTGTGTAGCGTTAGAGTATGTAGAGTAATAGAGGATTAATAATAGAATAGAAGTCTTATTAAAGAGTTATAGGACAAAAAGTGTGTGTAAAAAGTGCTGTAAACCTAGATAGATACTGGGTTTATAGCACTTTTATCTTTTTTTGACAAAGATAAAGGGTGGACAAAAAGTGTGTGTAAAAACATACGTGAACCCACATAACTACTGACTAAAATGGTATTATATCTTCCTAAATAAAAACATAAATAGGA
>ENA-OQJP01000154-OQJP01000154.1-human-gut-metagenome-genome-assembly--contig:-NODE-154-length-27383-cov-6.399362_pt1 | contig 27383 bp, 26 predicted proteins | sample MGYA00242611_ERZ504778 | MGnify/ENA primary metagenome ERZ504778 (study PRJEB26092, sample SAMD00036349) | human gut metagenome | host: Homo sapiens | study: EMG produced TPA metagenomics assembly of...
CTCTCGACCTGCGCGGTATGCTGGACGCTCTGCGCCTGATGCGCCGGGGCGTCGCTGCCGGGGCTGCGCTGGACATGGGCATCACCAACAAAGCCTTCGACTCCTACGAACAGGGCCTCATCCGGGATGCCATTGCCGCCCGCATCCCGGCCCAGCTCACCGCCGCAAAGCTCTTCGATTATAGCAGTTTGCGTTTTTAATGCACAAGCAACATCCGCAAACTGCATATCGCAAATATGCTATTTTGATAGGCACTATTTTTGAAAATTGCGATAAAAGGGGCGTTTTTATGGAAGCGCAGAGCTACACCGCCGAAGAGCGGCGGGCCGCCAATCAGGTGTGGGCGGCGGCAGGAGCTTACGGCTTCGAGCCGCTGTTCCTCGCCCGGAACACCGACGGCACCATTGATTTTTACATGAACTGCGTCGTGGGGCTGGTCCACAAATACTACGGCGACGAGCTGGTGCGCAGCCTCTTTGACGCATGGGAGGGCGACATCCGGCAGACTATGCTGGACGATTTGACCTGGCTCTACCTCGAGAGCGCGGTCTACGCGCTGGAACTGCCCCGCCGCCCGGTGCTTTCGGCCCTCCGCCGCGCCCATGCGGACTACTTTTTCGGCATCCAGTACAAGCTCTCGCGGCAGGAATGGATGGCGAAGAACCAGCTGGTCTACTCCATGCAGGCCGCGCGCTGGCGGGCTGTGCAGGGGCGCACGCCGCCGGTCATGACTCCCTACGAAAAGAATCTCGACGCCGCCCTCAGTCCCGAGACGCCCCCGAAGCCGGACGAGCTGAAAGCCGCGCTGCTGGCCGTCTACGCCAAATTCGAGCTGTTCAACGGCACGGTGCATCAGAAGGCCGGGCTGCATCTCCATCTGGACGGTCTGCTGGCGTCCCTCATGACCCGCACCATGCCCACCCAGATGATAAAGACCGACCGGGTGACAGTGGAGCATTCCGGCTCGGTGGACGCCTCCGGCGGCGGCATCCATGCCGACAAGCGGCTGGCCCACATCACCCTGCGCCAGCGCGCCGAGGAAGACCGCGCCTACATCGAAAGCTGCTTTGGCCGGTCACTCTACCCGCCCGAACGACTGCGGAAGGCTGAGCAGGAGCTTTGCACCGGGGAGCATCTGGGCTGTCACCTCTGGTTTGCCTCCGGCGTCCCCAGCCCGGAGCAGGCCCCTACCCCCGAGGCAAAGCACCTGGCCGAACAGGCCCAGCTTCAGGCTGAGCGGAACCGGGTCTACTACTCCAAAAACCTCGAGCTTCACCGCAGCGTCGTGCTGCGGCTGACCGAGCAGATACGGAACTGCATCCTCGTCCACCAGCAGCCCAACGCCCGGGTCGCCCGCAGCGGCAACCTCGACCCGGAGCGGGTCTGGCGCACCGTCATGGACGACGACCGGGTGTTCCGCTGTGCCGAGGAAGAGAACCACCCGTCCTTCACCGTTGACCTGCTGCTGGACGCTTCGGCTTCCCGCCTCCACTGTCAGGAGGTCATCGCGGCGCAGGGGTCTATCCTCGCCCAGAGCCTCGCGGCCTGCGGCATCCCGGTGCGGGTGAGCTGCTTTTCCAGCCTGCGGGGCTACACCGTCCTGCGGGTGCTCAAGGGCTTCAAGGAGAAGAGCTTACAGGGCATCTGCCAGTATTTCGCCTCGGGCTGGAACCGGGACGGTCTGGCTCTGCGGGCAGCAGGCGACCTCATCGACTTCGACCCCGGCCCCGCCGCACGGCATCTGCTCATTCTCCTGACGGACGCTTCCCCTAACGACAGCCGCCGCATCCCGCCCTCTCCCGATGACCCGCTGGGCCGCGACTACGGCGGCAGCGCGGGCGTGGAGGACGCCGCCGCCGAGGTGCGGGCGCTGCAGCGGAAGGGTCTGCGGGTCTCCGCCGTCTTTATGGGCGAAGACGCCAGCGCCGCCGACGCCTCCCGCATCTACGGCAAGAACATGGCCCGCATCCGGGGCATGGACCAGCTGGCCCGGGCCGCAGGCCGACTCATCCAGAACGAGATACGGGAGCTGGGCGACTGAATCATAATAAGGTACGGGACCGCTGTGCAGTTGTATCTGCTGCCAGCGGCCCCGTATTTTTGTTGTCGTTCACAACCATCTTGTTTTGCATTGCCGAAGAATCAAAAAGTTTTTTGGTTTATTTGCAAACTTATAGTTGTATTACGGCGCAATTTATGATATACTACAACCAACGAAGGGCCGCACACCTACACACCACCCCGCGCCCACAGGAAGGAGAACCGCTATGGATGCCGCACGTTATTTTGAAGAGATGCATCTTGCCATGTCCAGCCAGAAGCCTGCGTACCGCCTTGTGCTCAGCGTCAAGGTCCAAGACCTCGGAGGCGCAGACGCTTATCTCGAGCTGCGGCAGGAGCCGGTCAGCGGCAAGGCCCGGGTGTTCTATTCCACGATGGGACGTCAGAAGCTGAACTTCCAGCTCGTCCGCAAAGGGTGGCAGAGCTGCCACAACGCCTCGGGCGAGCTGACGGGGCGCTTCCCCGCCACCGCCGACGGTCTGCTGGCCCAGACGGATTTCTCCGCCTTTATCCGGGACGACGCCCTCGACAGCGGCCGGATGGCGCGCATTCTGGACGTTCTGGCCCATACTGCCGGTGGTTGTGGGACGGTCTCCCCCTCTGCCGCCCGGGAGGGTGCGCTCATCACGGTGGAGCGGTTCGTGGGCCGTCCCGCCCATTGGAGCTATTGGAGCACCCGCGCCGCCGAGCAGCTGAACATCGCGGCCATCCTCTGCTGGCTGGGCGACTACCTCGCCGGGGCCGAGCGCCGCACCCTGCAAAGCTGCCCGGAGGCCATGCAGCTTGCCGCCGCATGGCAGGCCGCGCTTTTCGCTCCCCTGTCCCAGACGGCTCAGCGGCCTCAGCCTGTACAGTCCCGGCCCGTCCGCCGTGCGCCCGCCGTCGAGAACAAGCGCTGGCAGAGCATCCTCGCCGTGCTGGCGACGGTGTAACAGAAAGGCCTCCCGCATTGGGAGGCCCATCGCCGTATCTGGCGCGCATTCGTTCATATTTTCAGCTTCGAGAAATCGGTGCAGAGATATTCATAGAGCTTGTCAACGGCCTGAAATCCCATCTTCGCATACAGTTCCTTCGGTGTATCCTCGGAGTCAGCGTGAAGATACAAGATCTCTCCGCGCTCCTGCGCCTTTTCGGCAATATGCTTCATCAGGGTCATGGCGATGTACTGGTGCCGGAAATCCTCGTCCACCAGCAGGCCGTCCATGCAGACATACCCATCGGATGCGAAAATATAGCAATCACCCACCAGCTTCCCGCCCAGATACGCGCCGAGGTAGGTCAGCTTTTCCCGGAGGTTCCGGTTGTTCCGCACGGTAAAATCATCTCCGTACAACGGGCCGTAGTATTTCAGTTCGTGCTGTTCCAGCTGGTCTGCGTCCGGGGCCTTGATCGAGACGTCCGGGTTCGTTTTCCAGCTGCGGATGTCTGTTTCCGGGGGCAGAACCATCGTCAGGGTCTCTTCGCACTCCATGCCGAATGCATCGGCCAGCGGCTCGTACCCTTCCAGCTTGAGGAAGGTGTCTCCCCGCTCTTTCTGGTAGGCCAGCGCGGCCCGGACTTCATCTGCCGAGGGCTGGCTGTAATAGCAGAACGCGTTGTGGTCGTATTTATCGCGCAGCTCGCTGTCCTCCCGCTTGGTCAGATGCTCTGAAACGGTGTGAGACGCGGAAAACAGCCGGTAAAAGCTTTCATCAGTCTTTCTTGTAGGGTTCATTGCGCTCCTCCAAAACTTATCGCTCACTTCCACCCCCGCGCCGAGGGGTCGAGCATCTCGGCGGCGGAGTAGATGAGGGCATTGCAGATGGCCGCAGCGACATTGCTGCCACCCTTGCGGCCCATCGCCACGATGGCCGGTACATCATGCTTTTCGCAGACGGCGAAGAGCCGCTCCTTGCTCTCCACCACATTCACAAAGCCCACCGGCACACCGATGACCAGTGCGGGCCGCAGGCCGCTTTCGATCTGTTCTGCGATCGTCAGCAGAGCCGTGGGCGCGTTGCCGACGGCAAGGATAGCCCCGGGATGCTCCTGCGCTGCCTTTTTCATCGCTGCGACGGCCCGGGTGGTGCCTGCCTCTTTTGCGGCGGCGGCCACCTCGGGGTCAGCCATATAACAGCAGGCCGTGCCGCCCAGCTTCGCCAGACCGGGCTTGGTGATGCCGGCCAGCGCCATATTCGTATCGGTCACGATGACGGCCCCGGCGTGGAGGGCCTTGACGGCCTGCTCCACCGCGCGGGGGGTGAAGCGGAGATTCCGCGCATAGTCGAAATCGGCGGTGGTGTGGATGACCCGCTTGACCACGGCTTCGTGCTCGGGCGGCGGGGTCAGGCCCATCATTTCCAGCTCTTCGGTGATGATGTGGAAGCTCGTCCGCTCAATGTCGGCAGGTAAATGATGCTGCGGCGTCAATATTCTATCCCCTTTCGTGCTTTTATCCCCTTCTGGTAGGGGTGGCGGTGGCATTTCATCTCGGTGGAGTAGTCGGCGGCGTCCAGCATCCACTGGGGCGGCGTGTGGGCCGTCAGGACGCACTCACATCCGGCAGGCCGCTCCAGAACGGCCTTTTTTAATAGATCGACGTCCACCATATCCAGCTCTTCTGCGCTCCCGGCTTCGTCCAGTACCAGCAGGTCGGCGGGCGCGGCCATGGCGGCGGCGAGGTTCTGGTTTTGCAGTTCCCGGGTCGCGGCCTTTTCCTCCGGCGTCATCTGGAAGACGAATTTCTGCCCGGCCTTGCCCCGGTAGATCTCCGCGCCAAGCTGGGCCAGAAGCGGGATCTCGCCGCTGTTCCCGCCCTTCAAAAACTGGACGATGACCACCCGCTTCCCGGACCCCAGCGCACGGAGCGCAAGACCCATAGCGGCGGTGGTCTTCCCCTTTCCGTCGCCCCAGTACAGATGCAAAAGTCCCTGTTCCATTCAGCGCCTCTCCATTCCCATCGCGGCATACACCGCGTCCATATCCAGCGCCCCGCGCACGCCGTCGGCCAGGATGTCGAACTGCTGGCGGCGGTACTCTTCCATCGGGATGAGGGCCGCGTCGGAGGGGTCGATGCCCTTCCGGCGGCAGAGCCAGCCCGCCAGCGCCTCGGTCAGCGTGCCGGTGTCGAACAGGCCGTGGAGGTAGGTGCCGAACACATTGCCCTGCACACAGCCCTCCCGGCCTCCGCCGGAGTAGTGGGCGAAGGGTTCGCCCTCAGCCTCGGTCACGCCGGTGTGGATCTCGTAGCCTTCCAGCTCCGCACCCGCAAAGGGGGCGGCGGCGACGGTCGCTTTGACCTGTGCGCGGCGCTTCTGCTCGCTGAACACGGTCCGGGTGGGCAGCAGACCCAGCCCCCGCAGAGTCTGCGGCCGGCCGCTCTCGCTGCCGGTGGGGTCGTCGAGGGTCTGGCCCAGCATCTGGTAGCCGCCGCAGACGCCCAGCACCGGCGTGCCTTTCGCGGCCAGCTTGAGCAGAGCCGTTTCCAGCCCGCACTGCCGCAGCCAGAGCAGGTCGTCCACCGTGTTTTTCGTCCCCGGCAGCAGGATGAGGTCGGGTGCGCCCAGCTCATGAGCGTTCGAAACATACCGCACGCCCAGCAGCGGGTGCTGTTCCAGCGGCATGAAGTCCGTAAAATTGGACAGATGCGGCAGACGGATGATCGCCGCGTCCAGCGGCTTTTTGCCGTCCCGCATCTCGAGGCGCTGGCTCAGGGAGTCCTCGTCCTCAATGTCCACCTTCAGGTACGGTACGACGCCCACCACGGGCAGATGGGTCTTTTCTTCCAGCATCGAAAGGCCGGGGCGCAGAATTTCCACGTCGCCACGGAATTTATTGATGACGAGTCCCTTGATGCGCCGGCGTTCTTTTTCTTCCAGCAGCTCCACCGTGCCGTAGAGCTGGGCGAACACGCCGCCCCGGTCGATGTCGCCCACCAGAAGCACCGGCGCGTCCACCATCTCGGCGAGGCCCATGTTCACGATGTCCTCGCTCTTGAGGTTGATCTCCGCCGGGCTGCCCGCGCCCTCGATGACGATGACGTCAGCCTCCTCGGCGAGGCTGTCATACGCCTTCAGGATGTCCGGCACCAGCTGCCGTTTCGTGCGGAAATACTCCGACGCTTTCATCTGGCCCCGCACCTCGCCGTTGACGATGACCTGACTGCCCACGTCACTGCTGGGCTTCAGGAGGATGGGGTTCATCCGCACGTCCGGCTCGACACCGGCGGCCTGCGCCTGCACCACCTGCGCCCGGCCCATCTCGAGGCCGTCTTTGGTGACGAAGCTGTTCAGAGCCATATTCTGGCTCTTGAACGGCACGGCGCGCAGGCCGTCCTGCGCAAAAATGCGGCAGAGCGCCGCGCAGAGCAGGCTTTTGCCTGCACCGCTCATCGTACCCTGCACCATGATGCATTTTGCCCTGCTCATCCCAGCACCTCTTTCATAAGTTCCAGCAGCCGGGCGTTCTCGGGGGCCGTGCGCACCGCCGTGCGGTACCACTCCGGCCCGAGGCCCGGATAATTCGCGCAGCTGCGCACCTGTGTTCCCAGCGGGCGAAGCCTCTCGTTCAGGTCGGCGGGCGCGCGGAAGAGCAGATAGTTCGCCTTTCCATCGATGACCCGCAGGCCCAGCGCCCGCAGGCCCGCTGTCAGAACGGGCCGCTGCCGGGCGATGAGCGCGCGCACCTCGTCCACATAAGCGGTTTCTTTCAGGGCCGCGACGCCTGCCGCCTGTGCCAGACTGGACACGGCCCACGGCTGGCCCGCTGTCTGCATTTTTTCCAGAAGCGCTTCGTCGCCGCAGAGGCAGTAACCCAGCCGGACGCCGGCCATGCCGTAGAGCTTGGTGAAGGCTTTCAGGATGACGAGGTCCCCACTTTCCAGCAGAGGCTTCGCGGTCCACCCGTCGGCGTCGGGCAGAAAGTCCAGAAAACACTCATCTACGGCCAAAATCGTGCGGCACTCCCCGCACCGGCGCAGCAGCTTTTTCACCAGTTCGGGTGAGGCCAGCTGCCCCGTCGGGTTGTTCGGCTGGCAGAGGAACACCATGTCGATGCTCTCGTCCACGGCGTCCACGAGGGCGTCCGTCGGGGCGAAATCATTCGCTTCATCGAGGAAGAAGCGTTTCACTTCGCACCCCACCGTATCCAATGCAGAGGCGTACTCGGCAAAAGTCGGGGCCGTCACCAGCGCCTTATGGGGCTTTGCGGCCCAGACCAGCCGGAAGATGAGGTCCGCCGCGCCGTTGCCGCAGAGGATACGCTCCTGCGGCACGCCCTCAGCCCGGCTCAGCGCCGCCCGCAGGGTGCGGCAGAGGGGGTCGGGGTAGCGGTCGGCCAGAGGCAGTGCGTCCCGGATGGCCTGCGCCACCCCTTCGGGCAGACCGAGTGGGCTGACGTTCGCCGAAAAATCCAGCGCGTCGCGGCCAAAGCGTTCGCGGTAGCCCATCCAGTCACCGCCGTGGACCAGTTCCATATACTTCTCCCCCTCTTATGCAGCAAAAATTCGCAGTGCCAGCCCGGCGGCAAGCGCCAGCAGGCTTTCGGCGTACATCATCCGATCGGCCCGCAGGATGTCCTTCGGCTCGATGGGCCGCAGCGGGTCGCCGATGGTGGGCTTCGGGTAATACTCGCCGAAATAGTAGGCCGGCCCGGCCAGCTGAACGCCCAGCGCACCCGCGCAGGCGCTCTCGGTCTGGGCGCTGTTGGGGCTGGCGTGATTGCGGCGGTCCCGCCGCCAGATGCGCCACGCGCCCGAGGCGCTGTTCCCGGTCAGAGCCGCCGCCATGATCCAGAGCAGCGCCGCCAGACGGCTCGGGATATAGTTCGCCACATCGTCCAGCTTTGCCGCCGCACGGCCAAAGTAGAGATATTTTTCGTTTTTGTAGCCCAGCATACTGTCCATGGTGTTGATGGCCTTGTAGGTCAGGGCCAGCGGCGCACCGCCCAGCAGCATATAGAGCTAGCGGCGCGATGACGCCGTTCGCTGGGCGTTCTCGGCCACCGTCTCCACCGCCGCTTTGGTCACGCCCTCGGCGGTCAAGGCTTCCGTGTCGCGGCCCACGATGCGGCTCACAGCCTTCCGGGCTGCGGGCAGGCTGCCTTTTTCAGCTCGGCATAGACATTCATGCTCTCCTGCACCAGTCCCTTCGCGGCCAGCGCCTGCCCGCACCAGAACATCTGGACGGCCAGCCCCAGCAGCGGGTGAAGCATCGCCGCGCCCCAGCAGACAAGGCCCGTGAACAGCAGCGTCCCCACCGGCAGGCAGAACGCCGCCACCGCACCGCCCAGCAGCTCGCCCTGAGGCGTTTTGGGCAGGCGGGCGCGGAGGAATTTTTCCAGCCGGGAGATGGCTTTGCCCATGTACACCACCGGGTGGGGCAGCCACGCCGGGTCGCCGAAAATGGCATCCAGCACGAAGCCTCCCAGCACAGCCCAGGCGGTCATCATACGCCGGCCTCCGCGTCTTTCGTGTACTGCACGGTCTTCACGAGGCGGAGCTGGCGCTTCTCGGCCCAGTCGGCGGCGTCCAGCACATAGCCGCCCGCGTTGGGGCCGCACCACGCATAATAATCGCGCCTGGGCAGGGCGTACCGCTCCATCGCCGCCATCTGGGTGCCGCCGTGGGCCAGGATGACCAGCAGCTCTTCGCCGTCGGCCAGCGCCTTGTCCACCAGAGCAGAGAAGGCATTGCAGATGCGGTTCGAGAAGTCGTCCTTCCGCTCACCGTCGGGGCATTTGCTCTCGCAGTTGGCCTGCACCCACGCCTGATAATCGGCGTCGTGCTCCATCTCGACGTAGTTTTTGCCCTCGAAGCTGCCGAAGCACATCTCCTGCAGGTCCTTCACGACCACAAGCTCTGCCTCCGGGAAGAGCACCCGGGCCGTCTGGGCCGTCCGCTGCAGCGGAGTGATATAGACCACCTTCGGGTCGATGTCGGCCCGGCGCAGCCGGCTCAGGCCCTCCGCCGAGAGCGGGATGTCGCGCTGGCCCTGATAGCGCTTCTGGGCGTTGTATTCGGTCAGGCCGTGACGCAGCAGATAGATCAACATTGGGGTAATTCTCCTTTCAATACCGTCGGGATGCCGCAGAACATCTGCACCACGCAGTCGGCGCGCTCTGCCAGCAGGCAGGCCAGCCGTCCGGCGGCCTCCCGCCCGGCGCGCTCCTCAGCATCCATCGGGACAACACCGCCGCCGACCTCGGTGGCGATGACAATATCATATTCCGCCAGCTCCCGGGCCAGCGTTTCGAGCTGCTCCGGAGTCTGAGTCTCGGCGGCGGCGTCCTGCACATCGGCGATGATGCTGCCCCGGAAGTTCCGCGCAAAGGTGCGCTTGCCGCTGTAGAGCGGCCCTGTAATGAACATCATTTACAGCACTCCTCCCCACTGGCTGACGGCCAGCGCCGCCAGCATCCACAGCTCGGCCCGCTGCAAAAACCACCCGGCCAGGTCGCCGGTGATGCCGCCAAACTGCTTTTTTGCCACGAAATCATAGCGCCACAGCGCCAGAAGCGCTGCTGCCGCCAGCCCGCCGCCGCCCAGCGCCGTCAGCGCCAGGATGAGCAGAGCCGACAGGCCGCAGAGGAAGCGGTGGACGGTCTGCTTGTCGGCCGCTGTGGCAAAAGTATGGGCGAGGCCGGTGTCCTTCGCCAGCGGGAATGCCGCTACGGCAAAGCCCGACAGCGCCCGTTCCAGCACCAGCGCCAGCGTCCAGCACAGGCCCGCCCGGGGCGTGAACCTCACACTGCCGCAGAGGCCGAAGTAAGCCGCAAAGTAGCAGCACAGCCGGATGACAGCGAAGGCCCCACAGTGGGAGTCTTTCAGGATCTCAAGCTTTTTTCGCGGTCACCATAGCTCGAGAGGGCGTCCGAGGTGTCGGCGTAGCCGTCGAGATGGATGCCGCCGGTGACGGCCACCGGCACGAGGCAGAACGCCGCCGCCCGGGCCAGCTCCGGCAGGGGCAGGACGCCGCAGAGACACCACAGCCCGCCGCACACCAGCCCGATGAGGGGGAAGGCGCACATGGCGTACCGCATATTTTTTTCGTTCCACTCGAACTGCGGCACCGGCAGGGCCGAAAACATCGCAAAGGCCACCGCGATGGTCTGCAAAACAGTCACAGCTTTTCTCCCCCTTTGTAGTACACCGGCAGGCCGCAGACCACCCGGCAGACGTTGTCCGCCCGGGCGGCGAAAGCGTTGTTCACCTGCGCCAGCGCCAGCAGATACTGGTCGGTGTCGCCTGCGTAGTCGGCACCGCCGCTGAACACCTCGTTCGATACGACGATAAGGTTATCACACCCGGCGGCGAGGCGTTCCAGCCCGGCCAAAACGGCCTCGGCGGTGTGCTTTCCTGCCCCGCCGGGGCTGTAAAGCTCGTTGGCGACGAGGTTGCCGAGGTCTTCCAGCAGGACGGTCCCCCGGCCGGGCAGAGCCAGACGGTCGAGGTGGAGCGGGCATTCCAGCGTTTCGAACTGCTTTTGCGCCCGCATTTTCCGGTGCTTTTCCACCCGGGCGGCGCACTCGGCATCCCAGACCTGCATGGTGGCGAGGTAATAGCGGGGCAGGCCGGTCTTGAGCACAAGGCTCTCGGCGTAGGCGCTTTTGCCGCTGGCCGCGCCGCCCAGCACCAGCGTCAGCATCCCGCACCCCCCTGCGGCGTGTAGGCTTCGATGCCGCCCTCTTCAAAGGAATAACAGCCATCGTAGACGGCCAGCGCCATGTCCCACAGCGGGATGGCGGCCACCGCGCCGGTGCCTTCGCCCAGATGCAGGCCCGCCGTGATGAGGGCTTTTTTGTTCAGAGCGTCCAGCACCAGCTTTGCGGCCGGCTCGGTGGAGCAGTGGCTTGCAAAAACAGCCTTGGCCGCTGCCGGGCAGAGCCGGACAGCGCAGAGCGCCGCCACACAGCTGATGAAGCCGTCGGCCAGCGCCGGCACACCTTCCAGCGCACCGCCGAGGAAGACGCCGCAGAGCCCGGCAATATCGAAACCGCCCAGCTTTGCCAGCACGTCCAGTGCATCGGCAGAGTCGGGCTGATTTTTTGCGATGCCGCGATGGATGGCGTCGATCTTCCGGGCAAGTCCCTCGTCCGAAAGGCCCGCGCCCCGGCCCGTCATCACTTCGACGGGCTGGCCCAGCAGCACAGCGGCTACGGCGCTGGACGTCGTGGTGTTGCCGATGCCCATCTCACCGGTAGCCAGCAGGCCGACGCCCGCTTTCTTCTGCTCCTGCACCAGCCGGATGCCCCTGCCGATGGCCTCCACAGCCTCAGCCCTGCTCATAGCCGGGCCGAGGGTGAAGTCCGCTGTGCCGGGGGCGATGCGGCAGTCGAGGACGCCCGGGACCGGGTCGCCCGCGATGCCCATATCCACCGGCACCACCTCGCACCGGGCGGTCTGTGCCATCCGGCAGACGCTGGTGCGGCGGGCGGCGAGGTTCTCAGCCACGGCGCGGGTCACGCTGCTGTCGGTCTGGCTGACGCCCTGGGCCACCACACCGTTATCGGCGCAGAGCACCAGCACCGCCCGGCGGGAAATATCCAGCTTTGCGCTGCCGGTGAGGGCGGCGGCATCCTCGATGGTCGTTTCCAATCCGCCCAGCCCGCCCAGCGGCTTTGCAAGGCTGGCCCAGTGGGCGTGCGCCGCCGCCCGGGCGGCTTCGTCCGGCGGCGTGATGGCCGCACAGAGGGCGGCGAGTTCTGTCTCAGTCATGGTCTCTCCTGTAATTTTCAGCCGCGGCGGCAAAGCGCTGCGGCAGGGGCGTACCCGCCCAGTACAAATGCGGGAAGCCCGCATAGAAATGCTCGTTTACAAATCCGCACCGCCACGCTGCGCCGCCCACCGGCTTTTTTGCCGCGAGGGCCGTGCCGTTGGCGGTGGAATCCCAGTGGTGGAATTCGTGGATGGGAAAGCTCTCCCCGGCCCGGAAGAGCATACTGTCCGAGTCTGCGTTCAGCGCGGCGTAGCCGAAGCGGACGAGACGTCCGGCATCTTTTGCTTCGCCCGGCAGAACGCCCGCCATCGGCCAGCTCTGCCCCTCGGCGTCCGTGAGGCTCTGCCCCAGATAGAGGAAGCCCCCGCACTCGGCCGCCGTGGGCAGGCCGGACTCGATTTTTTGCTTTATCTCGCGCAGAAGCGAGGTATTTCCACTCAATTCTCTTGCGTGAAGTTCCGGGTAGCCGCCGGGCAGATACAGCCCGCCGATGTTTTCCGGAAGGGCCGTGTCGCGGAGGGGCTGAAAAAGACCACCTCTGCCCCGGCGTTCCGGAAGGCCTCCAGCGTCTCGGCGTAGATAAAGCAGAACGCCTCGTCCTGCGCCACGGCGATGCGGACGCGGGCCGGAGGCGTCTCCGGCTGCACCGGCAGGGCGGGCGGCTCCTTTTCGCAGAGGGCCAGCAGGCGGGGCCAGTCGATGTGCTCCTCTGCCGCGTCGGCCAAAAGGGCCAGCTTCTGCTGTAAATTTTCCACTTCCGCCGCCGTGTAGAGGCCCAGATGGCGGGAACCGATGACGGCCTCCGGGAGTTTCGGCAGAAAGCCCAGCACCGGCAGGCCCGTCTCTTTTTCCAGCATCGGGGCCAGCAGAGCGTGCATCCGGGCCGTGCAGTTGTTCAGCAGGATGCCTGCGATGTGACTGGGAGTGCGGAAGTTTACGAGCCCGTTCAGCTCTGCGGCCAGCGTCAGGCTCTGCCCCTTCGGCTCCACCACCAGCAGCACCGGCAGACCCAGCGTGTCGGCCAGATGCCACGCGCTGGCCCTGTCGCTGACGCCCCCGAGGCCGTCATAAAAGCCCATGGCCCCCTCGCACACCGCCGCACCGTGGCCGGCGGCACCCTTCGCGTAGAGGGTGCGCACCGTCTCGGGCGCAGAAAAATAGAGGTCGAGGCTGCGGCTCTCCACCCCAGCACGGCTCGGTGGAACATGGGGTCGATGTAGTCCGGCCCGCTCTTGAAGGCGCAGGGCGCACAGCCCCGCCGCTTCAGCGCCATGAGCAGGGCGCAGGTCATGGTGGTCTTGCCGCTGCCCGAGCGGGGCGCCGCCAGCAGAAACTGTATCATGTCATTCTCCTGTGATGAGGTAGATGGGGTTTTGGGCCATCATGAGATGCAGCCCGCCCACGGCCTTGGCCCGGCTGACGGCGATCTGGCTCACCTGCACGGTCCGGCCTTTGGCCGTCAGCGCGGCCACCGCCGCCGAAAGGGTCTCAAGGGCGATGGCCGACACACAGATGCGGGCGTCGGGGTTCTTATCCAGCGCGGCGTCCACGATGGCGGCAAGGCTGCCCTTGCTGCCGCCGATAAAGACAGCGTCCGGCGCGGGCAGGTCCGAAAGGGCGTCGGGGGCAAGCCCCTCCACGAGGACGAGGTTCCGGGTCCTGAATTTTTCGCGGTTGGCTTTGATGAGCGCACAGCCCTCCGGCCTGCACTCCACTGCGTAGACCCGGCCCCGGGGCGCGGCCAATGCCAGCTCCACGCTGACGCTGCCCGTCCCGGCCCCCACGTCCCACAGGATGTCTTCCGGGCGGACGGCCAGCTTCGCCAGCACAGCGGCCCGGACTTCCTGCTTGGTCATGGGGACGTCGCCCCGCTCGAAGGCTTCGTCCGGCAGGCCCGGGGCGCGGCGGGGCAGTCCCTCCACCGCCTCCACGAGAAGGACGCTCAGGCTGTTGAACCGGCCTGCGGCCAGCTCTTTGACGCTGCCGCGGAAGAGCTTCTCTTCCGGCGTGCCGAGGCACTGGCCCACGACGCCCTGCATGTCCCCGAAGCCCTCTGCCTCCAGCTGGGCGCAGAGGGTGGCGGGGTCTTCGCTGCCGCCGGTGAGGAAGAAGGTGGGTCTGCCCTGCATACACTCGGCCACCGGGTCGCAGGTGCGGCCATGGGCCGAAACAAGGTTCCACCCCTGCCACGGACGGCCCAGCGCCGCCGCCAGCAGCTGGATGCTGGAAAGGCCGGGCAGCACCCGGGCGCGGACGCCGAGGGCCTCCAGCTTTTCCATCATAGAGGACGCGCCGGAGTAAAAGCCGGTGTCGCCGCTGTAGACCAGCACGGCGTTCTCTGCGCCGGAGGTCTGCAGCAGCTCTGCCACCTCGTCGGGGCGGTAGGCGGCGGCACGGTTCTCGGTGCAGCCGGCAGGCAGAACTGCCAGCAGACGCCGTGCGCCCAGGATGAGGTCGGCCTGCCGCAGTGCGGCCAGGCCCTGAAGGGTCAGGTTCTCCGGCTGACCGGAGCCCATGCCGATGAGTGTCACGTTCATCTTATCATCTCCTTGCAGCGTTTCAGCACCTCGGAAGCCGTCTCGCCCTGCTCGGGCGGGCGGCGGATGACCACCAGCTGCGCCCCGGCGGCAGAGGCGGCGGCGGCTTTTTCGTCGAAGCCTCCGGCCGCGCCGCCGTCCTTTGTGACGAGCCAGCGGATATGGAACTGCTCCATCATGGCCTGATTGAGGGCAAAGCTGAAGGGACCCTGCATGGCGATGATGTTGCGGTGGGGGATGTTCGCCGCCTCGCAGGCCGCGATGCTTTCCAGCGTGGGCAGGACGCGGGGGTAGAGCCGCTCGGGCGGGATGGCCGCGAACTGCGCCAGCTCCTTGGCCCCGGTGGCCAGCAGAAGATTTCCCTCTTCTGCGGCCAGCGCTTCTGCCGCCTGCTTTGCGCTCTCAAAGACGAGACAGTTTTCCGGCAGCGGACTGGCCGGGCGCAGCAGGCGGAGGTATTCCACCCCGGCCTTCTCTGCCGCTGCTTTGATGTTTTTGGTCGCCTCCACTGCGTAGGGGTGGGTGGCGTCGATGCAGAGGGCGGCATCCCCCAAGAGCGCGGCCATCTCATCGGGCAGGAGCCGCCCGCACCGGACGGTGACACCGGAGGTGCTCCCCTGCTCTTCCTGCCCCAGCGGGGTGGCCACGCTGACGGTGACTTCGATGCCCAGCGCCGCCAGCTGGCGGGAAAGCTCCCGCCCCTCGGTGGTGCCGCTGAAAACGACGACGTTCATCGGCGGTACCCCCGCGGCGTGACCATCCGCCCGCTCAGCGCGCGGGTGGCGGCGTTGCCCACAAAGACGGTGGTGAACATATCCACCTCGGTATCCCGGAGCTGGCTGAGGGTCAGGATGTGCTTTTCCTGCCCTTCCCGGCCGATGTTCCGCACAGAACCGCAGAGGGTGTCCGGGGCTTTGCCGTTTGCCAGCAGGACGTCCACGGCCCGGCGCAGATAGTCCGGGCGGCCCTTGGACGAGGGATTGTACAGCGCCAGCGCGAAATCGCCCTGAGCGGCGCAGGCCAGCCGCTTTTCGATGACCTCCCACGGCGTGAGGCGGTCCGACAGCGAGATGACGCAGAAATCGTGGGCCAGCGGCGCACCCAGCACCGCCCCGCCGCTGAGGGCGGCGGTCAGGCCGGGGACGACCTCCACGTTGACGTCCGGGTATTCTTCGGCCAGCTCCAGCAGCGGGCTGGCCATGCCGTAGACCCCGGCGTCGCCGGAGCAGACCAGCGCCACGTCCCGACCCGCCCGGGCGGTATCCAGCGCCCAGCGGCAGCGGTCGATCTCCCGGGTCATGCCGGTGGTGTAGCACTCTTTTTCCGGGTAGAGGGGGCGCACAAGGTCGATGTAGACCGTATAGCCGCACAACACCTCGGCCTGCTGCAAGGCGCTCTGCGCCTGCACGGTCAGAAACTGTCCGCCGCCGGGGCCAAGCCCCACGACGAACACGGTCTTTTTACTCTCACTCATTGCTCTGTTCTCCAATCGGGTGCAAAGGAGCGGACGGCCAGCGCCAGCGTCACGCCGCCGCCTGCCGTTTTGGGCAGAAGGAGCATCCCGCCCGAGGCTTTTACCGCCGAGCGCTCACAGACGTTGTCCACGCCGGTGACACTTGCCACAAAGGCCGACGGGGTGAACTGTCCCGGCACGGCCCGCAGTTCGTCGGCCGGATAGAACGTGATGGGCCAGCCGTGGGCTTTGCAGAACGCTGAAAGCCCCGGCTCATCTTTTTTCAGGTCGATGCTGGCAGCTGCGCAGACCGCCGCCGGGCTGAGGCCGGACGCGGCACAGAACGCCGCAAAGGCTTCTTCCAGCTGGCGGGCCGTCGTGCCGCGGCGGCACCCCACCCCCAGCACCCCGATGCGGGGGACGAGGTGGAGCGCCCCGCCCTGGGGCGTGAGGGTCAGGGCGAAGTCGGCGGCTTCGGGTGCGTCAGCCTTTTTCACGCCGGCGGGGGTCTCCCCCGCCACCGGCCACGGCGACCAGTACCGGACCGTCTGCCCGGCCAGCAGGGCGCCGCTGACCCGCTTGATGCGCTCCGGCTCAAGGACAGCGCAGTTCTGGGCCTTGGCCCAGAGGTCCACGGCGAAGAGGCCGTTGACGTCGGTGGCCGTCGTGATGACCGGCACCGCACCGCACGCTTTTGCCAGCGCCCGGGCCAGCGCGTTGGCACCGCCCAGATGGCCCGACAGGAGCGGCACGGCGAAGTTCCCGCCCTCATCCACCACCACCACCGCCGGGTCGGCGGCCTTGCTCCTGCAGTGGGGCGCGATGGCCCGCACCGCGATGCCCACAGCTCCCACAAAAATCAGGGCCTCATCCTGTGCAAAATGCTCCGCCGTCCAGCCTTTCAGGGTCACTTCTCCGCCGCAGCGGCTCACGCTGCCGGGCAGAGCTTCCGCCAGCCGATGGGCCAGCGCCTCGCCCTTTGCGGTGAAGGCCAGATATGCCCGGCTCACTGCCCGGCCTCCGTCCCCTGCCGGAACTCGGTGGTAAAGGCGGGGTCGTAAAGCTTGCTGCGCTCGTAGTTTTCGCCCAGAAAGTCGCCTACGACGATGAGGGCGGTCTTGGTGATGCCGTTTTTGCGGGTCTCCTCGGCCAGTGTGGAGACGGTGCAGCGCACCACCTTCTGCTCGGGCCAGGTAGCCTTATAGACCACAGCGGCAGGGGTATCGGGGCGGTAGCCGCCGCTCTCGAGAAGGGCCTGCCGGACTTTGTCCACCAGCCCGATGGAGAGGAAGATGACCATGGTAGCCCCGTGAGCGGCCAGCTTTTCCAGCTGTTCGGCCTCAGGAACAGGAGTGCGGCCCTCCATCCGGGTGATGATGACGGTCTGGCTCACGTTGGGCAGGGTGTACTCGGCACAGAGTGCCGCCGCCGCGCCGCAGAAGCTGGACACGCCCGGGGTGTCGTCATAAGGGATGCCGTCGGCGTCCAGCGCGTCCATCTGCTCCCGGATGGCCCCGTAGAGGCAGGGGTCGCCGGTGTGGAGGCGGACCGTGGTTCCGCCGGCCTTTTCGGCGGCACGGATGGTGTCCAGCACCTGTTCCAGCGTCATTTCCGCGCTGTTATAGATGGCACAGCCGGGCTTCGCCAGCCCCAGCAGGGCCGGGTTGACGAGACTGCCCGCGTAGATGATGCAGTCGGCACCGGCCAGCAGGGCCGCGCCCCGCCGGGTGATGAGGTCGGGCGCACCCGGCCCGGCTCCTACAAAATGGACCATATCTTACCCCTCCTTCACCAAAATCGTTGCGAAATAGCCCGCCGACCGGGCCGGGTCATAATCGGCCAGGTCGGGCCAGACCTCCTCGTTCGGCAGGCCGCAGTTACAGACCATCGCGCTCCGGCTCAGAAGCCCGGCGTCGGCCAGCGCGGCCAGCGTCTCGGGCAGCTGACGGCCCGATTTCATCAGCACTTTTGCGCCCGGTGCGGCCAGCACCTCAGCGGCGCAGCGCCCCGGGGCGATGGTCAGCGGCTGCTCCATGCCGCCCGTCAGGGACTGGCCCAGCCGGGCCGCAGCAGCGCAGAAGCTCGTCACGCCGGGGAGCATCACGGTCTTGCAGCCCTCGGCCTCCAAGATCTCCTGCAGGTAGCCGAACGTGGCGTAGACGGACACGTCGCCCAGGTTGAGCATGGCGACATCCTGCCCGGCGTCGAGATATTCTTTCACGGCCCGGGCCGCCTCGATGTGGGCGGCTTTCTGCACCGCCGGGTCAAGGCTCATGGCGAAGCGCAGCGGCAGGATGGTCTTGCCGCTCAGCTCCACCGCACCTTTTGCGATGTCCAGCGCCAGCATCCCGCCCTTCGGGGTCTGGGGCGCGGCGATGACCGGGCAGTTTTCGAGGCGGCGGACGGCCTGCAGGGTCATGAGCTCCGGGTCGCCCGGGCCGACGCTGACGCCGTAAAAAGTGCCTATCCGTTTTTCCATTCGTCCAGCAGCTCCTTTGCAGTCTTGGTCTGGCCCAGCGGGCCGTATTGGTTCGAGAAGAGCACCGCGCCCACCCGGAACGCCCCGGCGGCGCGGCGGTCGAGGTGGAGCTGGATGGCGTCCAGCAGGCTGGACAGCACCGGCTCTCTCATCTCTGCTTTGTCTAAGATCTCCATGCAGGCGTCGGTGGTGGCCGCGTTCATCAGGGCCGCGCAGACGTCCCGGGACGCGCCGCAGAGGGCGGCGTGGGCGCAGAGCAGCTCGGTGCGGCAGTCGGCCGTGCGGGAGTGGGTGTTCATGACGCCGCCCGCCAGCTTGACCAGCTTGCCGATGTGGCCCACCAGCACCACCTGCTCGAATTTTGATGCCGCCGCCATATCCATCGTATCACCGATGAAGTTCGAGGTCTTGACCACCGGGATATTCTTTAGGGCGGGCATCTTCTCGTGGAGATAGTCGAGGCCGTAGTTTCCCGGGGCAAGGATGAGCCGCCGGGGGCTGACCGCCCGGAGCGCCGCCTGCCCCATTTCCAGCTGGATGGTGTCGAGGATGGCCTGCTGGCTCATGGGCTCGACGATGCCGCTGGTGCCGAGGACGCTGAGGCCCCCTTCCACGCCCATGTGGGGGTTGAAGGTGCGCTTCGCCGTCTCAGCCCCGCCCTCGATGGAGATGGTGACATCAAAGCCGCCCGCGTACCCGGCAGATTCGGCCTCTTTTTCCAGCGCTTCCTTTATCATGGCCCGGGGGACGTGGTTGATGGCAGCTTCGCCCACGGGCTGGTCGAGACCGGGCTTTGTCACCCGGCCCACGCCCTCACCGCCGTGGATGCGCACCTCGCCGGACAGCTCGGGCCGGAGGGCGACACTGGCGATGACCGGCAGACCGGTGGTCACGTCCACATCGTCGCCGCCGTCCTTCCGGATGGCGCACTCGGCCCCCTCGCCGGACAGGCGGCAGAAGATAGGCTCCACCTCCACCACGATGCCCTTCGGGGTGCGGAGGGCCACCGTCTCGGGGGTGCGGCCGGTGAGCAGCAGCCGTGCCGCGCCCGCCGCGCCCAGCGCCGCACAGGTGCCGGTGGTATAGCCGCAGCGCAGGAGCTTCTGGCCGCTGCGGACGTAGTGCTCAAAGAGCGGGCGCTTTTTCCTCCGGCGCTTTTTCTTCGCCGTAGAGGAATGCGTACTGCTCATCGGTCAGAGCATAAATTTTGCAGATGTTTTCCCGGGCAAAGGCCTTTTCCGGCGTCATGACGTCCGAGACGCCCGCCGCCGAGACGCAGACGACCTTGTCGGAAACTTTCTGCGCCAGCTCCAGCTCGTGGAGGCTCAGGATGACGGCCATCTTCTTGTCGCGGGCGAGGCTTTTCAGGATGGCCAGCAATTCGGCCTTGCCCTTGATGTCAAGAAAAGACGTAGGCTCGTCCAATAATATCAGCTCCGGCTGCTGGCAGATGGCCCGGGCCAGCAGGACGCGCTGGCGCTGGCCGTCGCTGATGCGGTTGAAGTCCCGGCCCGACAGCGCCTCGGCCCCCACGAGGGCCAACGCGGCATGGACCTGGCGCTTATCTTCCGCCGAGAGGACACCCAGCCGCCCCGTGTAGGGGTAGCGCCCGGCGGACGCCATCTCGAAGCAGGTGGTCAGCTCGGTGCGGCGGGTGTGAGGCACCATCAGGGCCATTTTGCGGGCGCGCTCCGTGCCGGAGCAGTCCGCGAGATTTTTGCCGTCCAGCAGCACAGCGCCCCCTGGGGGCCAGCTGCGCTGCCAGCGTCTTGAGCAGGGTGGATTTGCCCGCGCCGTTGGGGCCGATGAGGGTGAGGATGGTCCCCTTCCCGACGCCGAGGCCGATGTGCTCCATCAGGGGCGTTTTGCCGTAGCCGATGGCAAGGTCCTCGGCGCGGCAGTAGAATTTCGGATCGCTCATTCCCGGCCCTCCTGTGTCTGGCGGCGCACCAGCAGCCAGATGACCACCGGCGCACCGAAAACCGCCGTCACCGAGCTGATGGACAGCTCAGTGGGCGCGAACAGGCTGCGGGCGATGAGGTCGCAGAGCAGGCAGAACGCTGCCCCGCCCAGACAGCAGCCCGGCAGGACATAAAGGGGCTTTGCGCTGCCCAGCAGGTTCTTGACCAGATGCGGCACCGCGATGCCCACAAAGGAGATGGGGCCTGCAAAGGCCGTCACGCAGGCGGAAAGCAGGCTGGAAAGCAGCACGAGGGCCGTCGAGAAGGCCCGCACCGGCACGCCGACGCTCTTGGCGTAGCTCTCGCCCATCTGGTAGGCCGCCATGGGCTTCGAGAGCAGGAACGCCGCCGCCAGCGCGGGCAGCACCACGCAGGCCGCTGCACCCACGTTGGCCCAGGTCATGCCGGAAAAGCTGCCCATCGACCAGTTGTGGAGATTGACGATGTTGGAGTCCTGAGCGAAGGTCACCACGATGTCGGTGACAGCCGAGCAGATATAACCGATCATGATGCCGCAGATGACGAGGATGCTCATCCGCGGCACCCGCCGGGCCACCACCAGCACGAAGGCCATCGCCGCCATCGAGCCTGCAAAGGCGGCGATGATGAGGGTGGCCGAGCCGGTGAGCAGCCCCCGCTGTAAAAACACCACCATCGTCAGGGCCACCGCCAGCTTTGCGCCGCTGGACACGCCCATGACGAAGGGGCCGGCGATGGGGTTGGCGAAGAAGGTCTGCAGGAGGTAGCCTGCCGCCGAGAGGGCCGCGCCCAGCAGCACGACCATGACCGCCCGGGGCAGACGGAGCTGGAGCACGATGCCCACGGCCAGCGCATCTTCGCCCCGGCCCAGCAGAGCCGCCGCCACCGCGCCGGGCGTCAGGGACACACTGCCCCAGAACAGGTTGAGTGCAAACAGCACCGCGACCCCCGCCGTGAGGGCGAGGTAGGCGAGGCTGAGGCGGCGGGTGGTGGTCATGACAAAGCTCCTTTTTATACGATGCGCTGTAAGAAACGGAGGGACGCCGGGTCGGGCGAGCCCTCGGTGAAGACAAGGTTCATATCCGAGATGAGGTCGGCCAGCTCCATGCTCTGCTGGAAGAGGCTCTGGGCCGTACACCAGCAGTCGCCGGACTGGACGGCCTTGAAATCTGCCAGCATCGGGCATTTTTCGATGAGCTGGTCACGGGTCTCCATCACGCCCTCGATGGTGCTGTTGTAGATGAGGACGTCGGCGTCCTTGGCCCGGGCGTAGAAGGTCTCCAGCGGCAGTTTGATGGTGGACTGGGCCGACGTCTCCCCCTCGAGGTCGTCGAAGATGTAGACGCCGCCGGCCATCCCCACCATCTGGGCCACATAGTCGCTGGTGCGGCGGACGGTGATGAGGTTGTTGGTGGTGATGGAGAAGAAGGCCGCGGTCTTGCCGGTGTTCTCCTGCTCGAGGATAGGGGCCACCTGCTCCACCTTCTGGCGAAAGACCTCTTCCGCCATCTCAGTCTTATTCAGCAGGATGCCGTAGAGCTTGAGCCACTCCATCCGGGCCAGCGGGCCGCTCTCGTAGCTCGAGCGCTCCACGAGGACCGGTACGCCGAACTTTTCCAGCTGCTCCTTGACCTCGGGGGCGTGGAGCACCATGGTGTTCTCGATGGCGAGGGTGCAGCCGGCGGCAAGGATGCGCTCATAGTCCGGGGCGCTGTACTTGCCCGCGTAGGCGATGCGGCCCTCCTGCATGGCCTGTCTGGCCTCTTCCACATACCAGCCATCGGCCTTCGTGCCGGAGAGGGCGATGCTGTCCAATGCGTCCAGATGGACGAAGAGGTCCATCACCGAGGTGGAGACGAGATAAATTTGATCCAGCGGCTGGCGCAGCACCACAACGTCCTCGGGCAGGTCGTCCACCTCGGCGGCCCCCTCGGGGACGACGAGGAACCGCCCGGCGTCCGGGATGTCGATCATCACATAGCCGCCCTCATAGCAGTCGGCGGAAAACTGGGTGGCATAGTCCAGCGGATAGCTGTGGTCGAACACGAGGGATGCTGTATTGGCCGGGGCGGTCCTGTTCTGCCCGCAGCCCGCAAGGGTGAGGGCGGCGGCAGGCAGGGCTTTCAGAAAATTGCGGCGTTTCATCGTTACTTTGCCTCGATCAGGGATGCGGAGGCGAAGGTCAGCGTATACTCGATCTCATGCGGGGTGCTCATGGCGACGGTATCGCCCACCACATCCAGCGGGGTGTCGAGAGCCGCGACGGGGATCTCGAAGGTAGAGTTGCCCTCGGTGTTGGTGGGCAGATACTTTTCGCCGTCCACCAGCATATAGTCGTAGTTGGGGCTGGACCAGACGATGGTGGCGGTCATCCTGCCGTCGGCCACGGTCAGGGCCGCAGGGCTTTCCACGGTGGCGCGGCCGGAGCCGCCCTCGAGGGTCACGTCACAGGTGTAGGTTCCGTCGGCAGGTGCCTCCGCCGCAGCAGGCTGGGCGTTGGCGACACGGACGGTATGGTCGTACCACTTGCCCTTGGAGCCGAGGATGGCCAGCTGGAAGTCCTCGTCCAGAGCCTTCACCGGGATGTCGAAGCCGTAGACCTCATCGGACAGGCCGTCGGAGTAGGTGACGGTGTCGGTGGTGGGCTGGAGCCAGTCGCCCTCGTGGGCCTCGGCGTCAGCGGCCATGCCGACGTAGAGGTTGACGATCTTCTTGGAGGCGAGGCTGACGTGGAAGGTCATCTGACCGTCCTTCACGGTCAGGGTCCCCTTGCCGTCGTTGGCCTCGTTGGCATGGAACATGGAGCTGTCGGTGTCAAAGTCGGCGGTGTAGACGCCGTCGGGCAGAGCCGACTCAGCGGAGGCAGAAGCAGCCTCGCTCACGGCAGAGGAGGCCGCAGCCTCGGAGGAAGCAGCAGAGCTGGCCGGGGCGCTGGATGCGCCGCAGCCGGTGAGTGCACCGGCCAGCACAGCGCCGGCCAGCAGAAGAGCAAATTTATGGTTCAGTTTCATGATGATATACCTCGAAGTATCTATTTTACAGAAAAGATTATAACACGCAATGGCCCGAATTCAAAGCAGGCCGAAAAAGAAATTGCCCGAAAAGGCACTCCTTTCCGGGCAATCATAGAATCAGAATCAGCCGTTCAGGGAATCGACAGCGGCCTTGGTGTGTGCGACGTAGAGCTGCTGGATGTCAGCGACCTCGCCCAGACCGGCGATCTGGCAATCGACAGAATCGAATTCGCCGGAGGCCTCGAACTGGCTCTTCCAGGAATCCTCGTCGTCGCCAGCCATATCGTTGTTGGCGTGGTCACCTGCAACGACCATCAGGGGACGCAGGACGACCTTGGTGTAGCCGGCGGCCTTGACAGCCTTGATGACGTTCTCGCAGGCAGTCTCCTCCGGCTCACCCTCGACGGTGCCGATAAAGACGTTCTTGTAGCCCAGAGCGTTCATCTGAGACTGCATCTGGCTGTAGCTCACCTTTGCGGTATGAGAGGTGCCGTGGCCCATGAAGACGAAGGCGGTGCCGTCCTTAGCAGCGGCGTCCAGACTGTCGAAACCGGCGGTCTTGACGGCCTCGGCGGTGATGGCCTTGGCGACAGCCTCCTTGTCGGCGTTGATGACGGTGGCATCGCTGCCCACCTCGCCCAGCAGAGGCTCGGCGATGGCGACGGACTCAAACTTATCGCGGTAGCTGTCCACCATCTCCATCATCTCGTCGTACTCCGCGCCATGCATCAGATGGGTGGGCTGGACGACCAGATCCTTCACGCCGTTGGCAACAGCGCGCTCCAGAGCCTGCTCCATGTTGTCGATCTTCTCGCCGTCACGGGCCTGAATATGGTTGATGATGATCTGTGCGGTGAAGGCACGGCGGACAGACCAGTCGGGATATGCGGCCTGGATGGCGTCCTCGATGCCCTTGATGTCCGCTGCGCGGCTGTCGTTGAACGAGGTTCCGAAGCTGACGACCAGGATCTCCTTGTCGCCGATGTTGTCCTGGTTGCGGGCGTCGTCCTTAGAGGCGTCGCCGGTGTCGCGGCCAAAGTACTCGGGGCTTGCCTCTTCGCCCTCGACCATCTCCTTCTGGGTGTCGGTCAGCGCGTCCCATGCTGCCTTTGCGGCCTCACACTGGGCGTCGGTGTTCTCGTTGCGCTCCTGCACATAGATGGCGTCGATGAGGTCTGCCACGTTCTTTGCTGCCATTTCATCAGCCTCCTCGCTGCTCACTTCGCTGGCGGCGGCAGAGCTTGCGGCGGTGCTGCCGGCGGCAGTGGAAGAAGATGCACCGCAGCCGGTGAGGACACCGGCACACAGGGCCAGTGCGGCGGCAGCGGCGGTGACGCGCTGCCAGTTCTTGTTGGTTGCCTTACGCATTGTTTGAGTCCTTTCTGTTGTGTGGAATGTACGTTTCCGATAGAAAGGGTACGAAACGGGGGCCAGCTCAAACGAAAAAAGAGCCTTTTCACCGCGCGGAAGGCACAGCAAAAAGACCCTTTGAACGTTCGGGCTTTTTGGTACGACCAATTCCTCGTGATCCGGAGCCGGACGCTCCTGTACCAACAGCGGGCAGGTTTCCTGACTGAAAGCTCACCGCCCGCTGCCGCCTTCCCAGAGGCAAAGCCTCCAGTGACCGGCGCTGAGCGCCAAGGCAGCGGACTCCCTTATCACAGTGACGAGATCGCGCGGGACTCGCACCCGCTTCCCTTTTACCCTCCCGGCCGGGGACGAGACCCCGGCGGCAGGCACCTGCTGTTTTCTATTCAGACGAGGTGAAGTATATCACACTCCGCCCTAAAATGCAATATCTCAGCCCTCCTGCGGCACGGTCCAGACCATGCCCAGCGCTTCGAGCTTTGCGATGCGCTCCGCCGTCAGCTTTTTCTCGGCACAGGCGTAGTTTTCGCGCATCCGGCGGACCCAGTCGCCGAGGCAGAAGCCGTCTTCGGTCTTATAGTTCACCGGCACCAGCAGATCGCCGTGGGCGGCGCAGTACTCTTCGGCACGGCGGAACGCCCCGGCCCACTTGGCCTCCCGGGCGTCCCACTGCATCCCGATGGCATCCAGCAGAGCGATATGCTCCGGCGTCACCTGGAACGAGCCGGGCCGGGCCTTGCGGGCAGCCCGGAGGTTTGAGATCCAGACGCCCAGACGGAAGCCGTTCTCGTCCACGTATCCGGCAGGCACGAGGAGGCTGCCCTTCTTCTCGGCGTAGAGCCTGGCGCTCTGGTAGTTGTCCAGCCAGTTCTGCTCCCGCACGCTGCACGCGGGCGGCACCGGGGCGCTGAGGCGTCGGCCTTTTTCGCCCTTGAACAGCTCTTTCAGGGCCGCGCGGCGCTCGGCGGAGAGCTTTTTGCCCTCCCGCAGCATCTGCTTCTGACGGGACAGCCAGCTGCCCAGCCAGATGCCGTCCTCCGTCCGGTACTGGGCCGGAACGGCCAGACTGCCGTGCTCCTTTTTGTATTCCACGGCCAGCTCGTAGCGGTGCTGCCACGAGTCGGTCTTTTCCCAGTTCATGCCCAGCTCGTCCAGCAGGGCTTTCCGCTCCGGCGTCACCCGGGCGCTGCTGCGCTCGGGGTTCTGCCATGCGTACCGCTGGCGGGACACCCACTTGCCCAGCAGGATGCCGTCTTCGTCGGTGTACTCGGTGGGGACGTCGAGGTTCCCGTGGGCGGCGTGGTACTTCACGGCGGCCTCGTAGGCGGTCTGCCACTTGCGGTCGTTCCGGTTCGTCCAGTCCACTTCCAGCGCTTCCAGCTTTTCGATCTGGGCGTCGGTCAGCATACCTTCTTTATAAGCGGCGCGCTGACTGCCCAGCCAGACGCCCAGCGCCATGCCGTCCGGCGTGACATACTTGACGGGAATTTCCAGCGTGTGATTTTCCAGATAATACTGGACGGCGGCGGCATAGCTCTTCTCCCAGAGGATGCTGCCGGTGTCCCACACCATGCCCAGTGTCTCAAGGCGTTCGACGCGGTCTGGCGGCAGGTTCCCGCTCAGATAGCGCTGGCGGTTATAGACGATCCACTCGCCCAGTGCAAAGCCGTCCTTATCCTTATAATGGACCGGCACCAGCAGGTCGCTGTGGCTGCCGCGGTACCGCCGGGCCGAAGCACAGCCGTTCTCCCACGCCAGCTCGAGCCGCTTTTTCCAGTTCATGCCGATCTTGTCCAGCCGGGCGGCCTGCTCGGCGGTGAGGCGGCCCTTTTTCTTTCCGGCCCGGACAAGGCGCTGGTTTTCCAGCCAGCGGCCCACGGCCACGCCCCCAAAGCGGTAGGAGCGAGGCACGTCCAGCGTCTTTCCCTCTGCCGTCATCTGCTTTGCGGCGGCATAATAGCGCTCCCAGTCGGAGTCCAGCGCGCGGCGGAGCTGCCGGTAAGCCCGGCGGCAGGCAGAGAGAGGCTCTTCCAGCGGGAAGGCTTCTGCCCCCGCCGCGCTGCACTCCTTCCGCAGCTGCTGCACACAGGTCAGCGCCTCAAAGGCCGCGCTCAGCTCTGCCACCGGCACACTGCCGCAGGCCGCAAGGGCGCGTGCCAGCATCTGCCGGTATGCGGCCGGTCCAGCGCTGCGGCGCACCAGCACCACGCCCGAGATCCCGGCCAGAGGTGACTGCACCGCCGGGCCGTTGGCACAGACCAGCAGCCGGAGAGTGGCCGCTTCATCGGCCGCAAAGCCTTCTGTATCCTTATAAATATGTGTTCCTGCACCAAACAGCTTCTCGGCCTGCTCTGCGGTCTGCGCCGCCGCTGCATCATCCTCGCAGAGGACGAGGCAGCGCCCGGCAGCATCCGGGAGCCACTGCGCCAGCAGCTGTTCCACCGGCGGAAGCTTCTCTACGGCGAGGCTCAGAGCCTGATATTTCTCGGCGTTGGGGTCAGGGCAGCCCGGCAGATGGAGGTTCTTCACCTCGGCACGGAGACGGGCCATCGCATCTTCCAGCGGCCAGAGCAGAGCCGTATAGGAGGCCGGCATGGGCAGCAGACCCTCGGCCATCGCCCGCCCAGCGCCAGCGGCTCCACGATGGCGTCGGCCAGCATCTCCTCGGCGGCGCGGCAGCTGTCGCCCGGGGCGTCCGGCTCCCCCAGAGCCAGCAGCTTTGCCCCGGGCAGAGGCGGAACAGGGGCTGGACACAGTCGGTCCAGTCCTTTGCGCTCATCTCCCTCCAGCCGTCCAGCACCAGCAGGCCGGGCCGGAACTCAGCCAGCGCCACCCAGCC
>ENA-OQJP01000160-OQJP01000160.1-human-gut-metagenome-genome-assembly--contig:-NODE-160-length-26294-cov-6.244162_pt1 | contig 26294 bp, 31 predicted proteins | sample MGYA00242611_ERZ504778 | MGnify/ENA primary metagenome ERZ504778 (study PRJEB26092, sample SAMD00036349) | human gut metagenome | host: Homo sapiens | study: EMG produced TPA metagenomics assembly of...
CCCAGACGTAAAAACTTGAAGTACAATCGTTTATACACTCCACTTGACATCGAAGGTTTCGACTACGAAAGAGATTTAGGATTCCCTGGTGAATATCCTTACACTCGTGGTGTACAACCTACAATGTACCGTGGCCGTTTCTGGACAATGCGTATGTATGCCGGTTTCGCAACTGCTGAAGAATCTAACAAACGTTATCGTTACCTTATCGAATCCGGTGCTACCGGCCTTAGCTGTGCATTTGACTTGCCAACTCAGATCGGTTATGACTCCGATGACGCTATGGCTGAAGGCGAAGTTGGTAAAGTAGGGGTAGCAATTGACTCCTTGAAAGATATGGAAATCTTGTTCGACGGCATTGACCTCGGTAAAGTTTCCACTTCCATGACAATCAATGCTCCTGCATCCGTTCTTCTTGCTATGTACATTGCAGTAGCTGAAAAACAGGGCGTACCTGCATCCGCTTTGATGGGTACTATCCAGAACGATATTCTTAAAGAATATGCCGCTCGTGGTACTTACATTTTCCCACCAAAACCATCCATGCGCTTGATTACCAATATTTTCGAATATTGCTCTCAGAATGTACCAAAATGGAACACAATCTCCATTTCCGGTTACCATATTCGTGAAGCCGGTTCCACTGCTGCACAGGAAATCGCATTCACAATCGCTGACGGTATTGCTTACGTAGAAGCTGCTTTGAAAGCCGGCTTAGACGTTGATGCTTTCGCTGGTCGTTTATCCTTCTTCTGGAATGCTCATAACAACGTACTTGAAGAAGTTGCTAAATTCCGTGCGTCCCGTCGTTTATGGGCTCACATCATGAAAGAACGTTTTGGCGCTAAAAAAGCTAAATCCATGATGCTTCGTGTACATACTCAGACTGCCGGTTCCATGTTGACTGCACAACAAGTTGATAACAACATCGTTCGTGTAGCTTTACAGACTGCCGCTGCTGTAATGGGTGGTACTCAGTCCTTACATACTAACTCCCGTGACGAAGCTTTGGCTCTTCCTACAGAAGCTTCCGTACAGGTTGCTCTTCGTACTCAACAGATCGTTGCTTATGAATCCGGCTTAGCTGACGTAATTGACCCATTGGGCGGTTCCTACTATGTAGAAGCTATGACTAATGCAATTTATGATGAAGCTGCTGAATACATTAAGAAAATCGACGAAATGGGCGGCGCTGTAGTTGCTATTGAAAAAGGTTACATCCAGAAAGAAATTCAGGAATCCGCTTACAAATGGCAGATGGAAGTTGAATCCGGTCTCCGCACTATCGTAGGCGTTAACAAATTCCAGGTTGAAGAAAAACCTGTTGAAGGTCTTCTTCGCGTAGACGCTTCCGTAGGTGTTAACCAGGCTAAGAAAACTCAGCAAGTTCGTGCAGAACGCGACAACGCTGCAGTTGAAAAAGCATTGACAGCACTTAAAGAAGGGGCAAAAGATGAAAATGTTAACCTTATGCCATTAATTCTTGATGCAGTTCGTACTTATGCAACATTAGGCGAAATTTGTAACGTATTACGTGAAGTATTCGGCGAATACCAAGCTCACTCCACGTTATAATTCTCAAGTATAATTAGCGTAACGATTAGTTCGGAGGTAATCTATCATGGCAGAAAAACGTATTCGTGTATTAGTAGCAAAACCAGGTCTTGACGGTCATGACCGTGGTGCTAAAGTTGTAGCTCGCGCACTTCGCGATGCTGGTTTTGAAGTAATTTATACTGGTCTTCGTCAGACGCCGGAACAAATTGTTGCAGCAGCTGAACAGGAAGATGTTAATGTTGTTGCATTGAGCCTTCTTTCCGGTGCTCACAACACATTATTCCCTAAAATCGTTGAAATGTTAAAAGAAAAAGGTATGGGCGACGTTCTTGTAGTAGGCGGCGGCGTAATTCCTGATGCTGATATCCCTGGTCTTAAAGAAGCAGGCGTTGCAGCAGTATTTACTCCTGGCACTCCTACAGGCGACGTAATCGAATTTATCAAAGCTAACGTAAAATAAGATGTTTTTTAGTAACAGGCTCGGATTTTTACAAGTCTGGGCCTGTCACTATATAAGAAGGCGGTGCAACCAATGGATTTAGTCAAAGAACTATTAAACGGTTCCCGACTGGCCTTGGCGAGAGCCATCACTGCAGTCGAAAGTGAATATGATGAAGCAATCGACATTATGAAAGCGATTTATCCTAAAACGGGTCATGCTCGTATTTTAGGTGTTACCGGGGCTCCCGGCGCCGGTAAGAGTACCTTGACTGATAAAATTGTTAAACAATACTTACAGCAGGTAAAAAATCGGTATCGTTGCGGTGGATCCGACCAGTCCGTTCTCCGGTGGTGCCATCTTGGGTGACCGTATTCGAATGAATGATTTGACGTTAAACGAAAATGTATTCATTCGCAGTATGGGTACTCGTGGCAGCTTAGGCGGATTATCTAAGAAAACATCTGATGCAGTTAAGCTGATGGATGCGTTCGGTATGGATCTTGTTATTATTGAAACCGTAGGTGTTGGTCAATCAGAAGTCGATATCGTCAAAAATGCCGATAGCGTTTTGGTTGTACTTGTACCGGGTCTCGGTGATGATATCCAAGCTATTAAGGCCGGTATTTTGGAAATCGGCGATGTATTCGCCATTAACAAAGCTGACCGCGATGGCTGTGATAAACTGAACGTTGAAATTGAAATGATGCTCGACTTAGACTCCCGTGAGGTTAAATGGCGTCCTCCTATTAAACGTACCATTGCGAGCAAAGACGAAGGTGTTGATGAATTAGTCGAAGCGTTGGATGAACATTTTGAATTCTTGGAAGACAGCGACGAATTAACTGTTCGCCGTCAGGATAGAACAAGAAATGAAATTATCGCGATGATTAATGAACAAATCGGACGTCGTGTTGCCGATGTAGTGGTAGCGAGTGACGACTTTAATAGCCAAGTTGACGCTGTTAACCAGCGTCAAAATGACCCATATACAGTGGTCAACAAAGTCTTGGCAGATGTTTTAAAAATTTAATGATACCAGCCTTCTAAGGCCTATCAAATGCAAAGGAGATTTTAACCATGGCATTTAAAGTATTAAACGTAGATCACATCGGTATTGGTGTTAGTGATTTAGCAGCAACTAAAGAATTCTACAAAAACACATTAGGTATTGAACATCTTCCTGAAGATGAAGTAGTAGAAGAACAAAAAGTAAAAGTAAGCTTCTTCCCATGTGGCGACGCTGAATTGGAATTCTTGGAATCCACTACTCCTGATGGCCCTATTGGCAAATTTATCGAAAAAAATGGTGGCCGTAACGGTATCCAACACGTTGCTTTACGTGTAGACAACATCGAAGCTGCAATCGCTGATTTAATGGAAAAAGGCGTTCGCATGATCGACGAAAAACCTCGCTACGGTGCAGGCGGATCTGCTATTGCTTTCATTCATCCAAAAGCAACTGGTGGCGTTCTTCTTGAACTTTGCCAGAGAATGAAGTAATATAAGATATATAATTTATTTATATAAAACTCTATGGAGGTGTAGTGATGGCAACAGTCCAAGAAAAGATTGAGTTGTTACACAAAAAGTTAGAAGTTGTGAAACTTGGCGGCGGGGAAAAACGTATTGAATCCCAGCACAACAAAGGCAAAATGACTGCCCGCGAACGTATCGCTAAGTTATTTGACGAAGGTAGCTTCGTTGAATTGGATCAATTTGTTAAACATCGTTGTGTAAACTTCGGTCAAGACAAAAAAGAATTACCTGGTGAAGGTGTAGTAACCGGTTGGGGTACTATCGACGGTCGTTTAGTGTATGCTTTCGCTCAAGACTTCACAGTAGAAGGTGGCTCCTTAGGTGAAATGCATGCTGCTAAAATCGTTAAAGTACAACGTTTAGCCATGAAAATGGGCGCTCCTATTATCGGTATTAACGATTCCGGCGGAGCTCGTATTCAGGAAGCTGTTGACGCATTGGCAGGCTATGGTAAAATCTTCTTCGAAAATACCAACGCATCCGGTGTTATCCCTCAGATTTCCGTAATCATGGGACCATGCGCAGGCGGTGCAGTTTATTCTCCTGCATTGACTGACTTCATCTACATGGTTAAGAACACTTCCCAAATGTTCATCACCGGCCCGGCTGTAATTAAATCGGTAACGGCTGAAGATGTAACGGCAGAAGCACTTGGTGGTGCTATGGCACACAACAGTGTATCCGGTGTTGCTCACTTTGCTGCTGAAGACGAAGATGATTGCATCCAACAGATTCGTTACTTGTTAAGCTTCTTACCAAGCAACAATATGGAAGATGTACCGCTCGTTGATACCGGCGATGATCCAAACCGTATTTCTGAAGAACTTAACACATTATTGCCAGACAACAGCAATATGCCTTATAATATGTTAGACGTAATCTCTGCTGTTGTAGATAATGGTGAATACTATGAAGTTCAACCTTTCTATGCAACTAATATTATTACATGCTTCGCTCGTTTCAACGGCCAAAGCGTAGGTATTATTGCTAACCAGCCAAAAGTAATGGCAGGTTGTCTCGATATTAATGCATCCGATAAATCTTCTCGCTTTATCCGCTTCTGTGATGCATTCAATATTCCAATCGTTAACTTCGTAGACGTTCCTGGTTTCTTGCCTGGTACTAACCAAGAATGGGGCGGTATCATTCGTCATGGTGCGAAAATGTTATACGCTTATTCCGAAGCTACAGTACCTAAGATTACAGTTATTACTCGAAAAGCATACGGTGGTTCTTATCTCGCTATGTGTTCTCAAGACCTCGGTGCCGATCAAGTATATGCATGGCCTACATCTGAAATCGCAGTTATGGGTCCTGCAGGTGCAGCTAATATCATCTTCCGTAAAGATGCAGACAAAGATGAAAAAACTGCCAAATATGTTGAAGAATTTGCTACACCATACAAAGCAGCTGAACGCGGTTTCGTTGACGCTGTAATCGAACCTAAGGTTACTCGTCCTGCAATTATTAATGCACTCGCTATGCTTGCAAGTAAGAGCGAATCTCGCGCAGCTAAAAAACATGGTAACATTCCATTGAATTTTTAGAATGTAAAACTTAGTTTTGATTTGGAGTATCAAAATTCTTATTCTTTATTGTTAGATAGAAAGAGGAATTTATTATGGGAGGAAACGAAAGTGCTATGAACCCGTGGCTATTTATGGCAATCAATATGACTGTCGTATTTGCCGTGTTGGCTGTATTAGGTGCAATCATGGTCATTACTCATAAACTTGACCCTACAAAAAAAGCCTAGTGAACCGGCCAAAAGCGTAGCGCCAGCAGCTGCTCCTGTGACTGCAGCAGCGCCAGTGGTAGCTAATGATGAACCTGTAGTAGCCGCTATTACGGGAGCCATCGTGGCTATGGGTTACTCGTCAGATCAAATTGCATCAATTCGTCCGGCTACAACCAGCCGTAACTGGACACTAGATGGCAGACTAAGTGGTAGATACTAGTCAAACGTAATCTAGGAGGTGTAAACATGAGCAAGACGGAATCTAAAACCGGTAGCAACAAAGTCAATGATGAAGTAGTTGCAGTAATTGCCAGCGCTATTAGTGCTATGGGTTACTCGGTTAATCAGATTGCCAGTATTCGTCCAAGTGTAAATATTTATAATTGGAAATTGGACGGACGTTTGCGCATGAGTCGTTAATTGTAATATTGTGATGAAGAATTAGCAATTAGCATTGAAGTTTATATGTTTGGAGGATAACAAAATGAAAAAATTTAGCGTAACTGTAAATGGTACTGTATATGATGTTGAAGTTAATGAAGTAAAAGCTGGCGGCGCAGCTCCAGCTCCAGCAGCAGCTCCTGCACCTAAAGCAGCTCCGGCTCCAGCACCTGCAGCAGCTCCAGCTCCTAAAGCAGCAGCTCCTGTAGCAGCTGGTGCAACTACAGTTAAAGCTCCAATGCCTGGTAAAATTTTATCTGTTGCCGTTTCAGCTGGCCAAGCAGTTAAAAAAGGCGACCTTTTATTAGTTCTTGAAGCTATGAAAATGCAGAACGAAATCTACGCTCCACAGGACGCTACTGTATCTGAAGTTCGCGTATCCGCTAACCAGACTGTAGCTACCGGCGAAGACATGGTAGTTTTAGGCTAATAAAATATTTGTAGTGAATTGTTGATTATATCAGTAATTAAGTTCTCTGAGAAAGGAGATCACACATGGATGCATTTATCGTAGCGGTCTCTTCAGTTTGGACAGACAGTGGGTTCGTCAACTTCAACTGGGGTAATGCTGTTATGATTTTAGTAGGTTTACTATTATTATACATGGCATTTGCTAAAGAATTTGAACCATTATTGCTCTCGCCAATCGCATTTGGTTGTATACTCGCCAACATTCCTCGCAATGGTTTTGAAGAAGGGGTTATGGCCCTTATCAGCGCCGGGGTTGCTAATGAAATCTTCCCTCCACTTATCTTCTTAGGTGTAGGTGCGATGACTGACTTCGGTCCTTTAATTGCTAACCCTAAAACATTGTTCTTAGGGGCAGCAGCTCAAATCGGTGTTTTCTTTGCGTTAGCCGGTGCTATGGTGATTGGTTTCACTGCACCACAGGCAGCTGCAATTGGTATTATTGGTGGTGCTGATGGTCCTACATCCATTTACTTGGCTACTAAATTGGCACCAGAATTACTCGGTGCTATCGCCGTAGCGGCCTATTCTTATATGTCCTTAGTACCATTAATCCAACCACCGGTAATGAAGTTGTTAACAACGCAGAAGGAACGTGAAGTTGTTATGGAACAGCTTCGTGAAGTTTCTCGTTTTGAAAGAATTGCATTCCCAATCCTTTCCACTATCTTCATTTCCTTGTTATTACCATCCATCACTTCCTTGTTAGGTATGTTGATGTTAGGTAACTTGTTCCGTGAATCCGGTGTAACTGAACGTTTATCCGATACTTCTCAAAACGCTTTGATCAATACCGTTACCATCTTCTTGGCAACAGGTACCGGTCTTACTATGAATGCTGAACACTTCTTAACAATTGAAACCATTAAGATTATCATCTTAGGTTTAGTTGCGTTCATCTTCGGTACAGCCGGTGGCGTATTGTTCGGTAAAATCATGTACATGTTGGATGGCGGTAAAACAAACCCACTCATTGGTTCCGCCGGTGTATCCGCGGTTCCAATGGCAGCTCGTGTATCTCAGGTAGTAGGTGCTAAAGCAAACCCTGCCAACTTCTTGTTGATGCATGCTATGGGTCCTAACGTAGCCGGCGTTATCGGTACTGCAGTTGCAGCCGGTACTATGCTTGCCATGTTGGGTGCTAAGTAATTAAATATTGAAATGCTGGCTTGGGGGGATTCTCCCCCCAAGGTTAGCTTTTTACTTGTCGATTTACAGTAATGTGAAGAGATACTTTGACAATAGGTTCTGCTCGAAGTATTCTTTGGGGATATTACAGATTAGTATCGATAAATCGTATTGCATTTATAATTTAATGTAGAGGTGATTTAGACTTGTTCTCCATAGAATTGAAAATTTTAATTTCTTTCGCGTGGGCACTTATTGTCTTTTTAGTTGTAGCCTTAATTATCGGACCTGAGCGTAAAGCTCAATGGTTCCAACGTCGTAAAAAGTATTCCTTCTTTAATCGACGGGGTGTTATTAGTGAACTCTTATTTTTTGGCTATCCCAATACTAAGGAGGGCATTTTTATAACAACAGGCATGGCTGTTGCCATCGGGGCGGTTGTCTTTGGTCTGTATCATTTATAGTCCTTAGTATGAGGTAGGATATTCTGATTATATGTAATCGGATAGTTGAAAAGATATAATTGAATAATCGAAGTTCACTTCCTGAAATAAGGGTCCTATTAATACGTTTAGTGAATATTGATGTATTAAAAGGAGATGACTTTACATGGATGCTGCAGTACAAACGTTGATCGTACTCGCTGTTATGGCGGTTTTCTTTGTAACTGAAATTATCCCACTTGCTATTACCTCCTTGGGTGGTGCCATTGCTTTAGCATTGATGGGTATCATTAGTAGTAAAGAAGCTTTTTCCGGCTTATCCGATAGTACAGTAGTATTATTCGCCGGTATGTTCGTTGTAGGCGGTGCTTTATTCTACACCGGTTTAGCCCAGAAAATTGGGGAAACCGTAGTATCCAAAGCCGGTACCAGTGAAAACGGCTTGATGTTCGCAATCATGGCTGTTACAGCCGTCATGTCCGCATTCTTGTCTAACACCGGTACAGCTGCTGCTTTATTACCGGTAGTAGTTGGTATCTGTGCGGTTGCTAAAATTCCTGCCAGCCGTCAGTTAATGCCATTAGCATTCGCTGCCGGTATCGGTGGTATTATCACAATGGTTGGTACACCTCCAAACATTATCGTTAACGGTGCCTTATCCAAAGCCGGTATTGAACCATTCGGTTTCTTTGAATTTGCTTGGATTGGTATTCCTTTGACTGTTGCCACTATCGCTTTCATGATGTTCATCGGTAAACACTTCTTACCTAAACATCAGATTACCGATGTTGGTGATGTTGAACAAGAAGTAGCTGCTGAAGATATTTCTAACGATCCTAAGAAACAATTATACTCCGGTTTAATTCTTTTAACAGTTATCGTATTGATGATCTTAGGCGATCCATTGAAATCCATTGGTATTAACTTACCATTGAGCTTGGTAGCCGTTATGGGCGCTTTAGCTTGTGTAGTTACCGGTTGCTTGGAAGAAAAACAAGCTTACACTTCGATTGACTGGGTAACCATCTTCTTGTTCGCAGGTATGATGCCTGTAGCAGGTGCTATGGATAAATCCGGTGCCGGTCAATTAATCGCTGACTCAGTACTTGGCGTTATGGGTTCCGATCCTAGCCCTTACTTCGCAACAGCAGTATTGTTCTTATTATCTTGCGTTATGACTCAGTTCATGTCCAATACCGCATCTTGTGCATTGCTTGGTCCTATCGGCATCGCAATTGCAAAAGGTATGGGTGCTGACCCTCATGCCGTATTAATGGCTATCGGCGTTGCTGCATCTTGTGCTTTTGGTACACCTGTTGGTACGCCTCCAAACACATTGGTACTTGGCCCTGGTCAATACAAATTCATGGACTATGTTAAAGCCGGTGTTCCATTGATCGTTGTATGCTTCATCGTAAGTATCTTGATCATTCCAATGGTATGGCCTTTCTTCCCTGGTAAATAATTACCGGTCAGAAAGTAACTTTAGTTGAGATAATACTAAAAAATACTTTATAATTAATGTTGAGGCGGTGCGCTTTACGTGCTGCTTCAACATTTTTTATTTTATTGAACGGTATTTTTATGGGAGTTTATGATTATGAAGATTTTTGGAAAGGCTGAATCAAAACGTAGTATAACGGCTGCTTTTGTTATAGCCTTCTTCTGTATTTTATTATTGATTGCTATGGGCTGGACCATATCCAGAAGTATTGCCAAGGGCATTATTATCTTAGATGAATTATTTGTTGAAGTGGTGGCTTTATTTGTCATTTTAAAGTCCGCTGTTGCACAATATACATATCTATTAACTGGAGATAAATTGGTTATTGTCGAGAAAATCCTGTTTTACACTAAAAAGATGGAAATTCCGTACAATATGATCGATGGGGTGTATGCTCATAAGACCGAATTCATCAGCAAATTCCGTTTGCGTTATAAATATCGGAAATGTTCAACGGTAGATAATCGTCCTATTTGGGCGTTAATATATTCCATTGTTAACGGTAAGAAGATTAAAAATGGTCGTGTATTGTTAAAAGCCGATCCGGCTTTTTTTGAGGCATTCGATCGCTTTGTGCCGAATAGAATCTGTGCACCGCAAGCCGATGTCATGTTATATTCTTATGCAAGACGTGATGCTGTAATGCATGATGAGTCGGTAGAAGAATATTTTAAGAAACTATCAGGCGCGTCTGAAGAGTCGACTGATACAGCACATACGGAAGAGGAGGGCAGTCGCTAAGATGAATCATGAAGAATTAACCAAAAGACGTAAGGAACTGATTGATGAACGAGCCGCCCGTTTAGAGGAATGGCGTAAGCTAATTCAATTGGAGGATCGGCCTCCGCTGGCTATCTCCCTCATTGGTTTTATTTTAATTGCTGCCGGTACCGTCATGGTATATTTGGTGGAACATCCAAGTATTTATGAACCGATGTTTTTAGGTGGCTTAGCATTAATGCTCATAGGGGCGGCTGTTTTTTATAATAGTAAAATTACAGTAGATGGTCGATTTAAACGTAAACAAAGATTGCGTACCATTGTGGAAGAGCTGAATGAACAAATTCGTGATGCTTCACAAGAATTAGGGTTGCCGAATCCTAAAATTAAATTCCCTAAAGATCACAGTAAACGCAAAAAGTAATTGATAATGCTAGTCATTTGAAATTGAGCATGGTTCACATCTTAAATGAGAATGCACTGTGGGCCTATGGTTGGACAAAAACTTAAAAATGTATATTGAAAATGTCTATCAATAACCCGTAAAGTGGCATTCCTACTATGTAAATAAGTCAATTTAACTTGCGTAAAAATAATAAGAAATCATTCTCCATAAGTTTGACAAGAAGGAAAAATCGTGCCATAATGAGAATATAAAGTTAAGGTAAGTTCCTTAAAGAAATGATAATTCAGAAATTATCCGGTATATTATGTGGAGGTGTCCAACTATGAGATTGATCGGTGACGAATGTATTAAATGTGGTTCTTGTGCTTCTGTATGCCCAGTAGGCGCTATCAGCGAAGGCGAACTCAAATACGAAATCAATGAAACTTGCATCGACTGCGGTTCTTGCGAATCCGTATGCCCTGTAGGCACTATTCATCCAGCTGAATAATCTTGGATGCTCAAAGCCCTCTAGATAGAGGGCTTTTTTTCTTGCCCTTTTTTATATAGAGTAGACCAAACCGAGCGTTTTATGTCATAATACATAGTAAAGGAAATGCCCTAATGATATGGAATACAGGCATTTTAGAATAAACTGGCTAGACTATAAACTGATAAAGGATGGATAGAGTGTATATTATAATTGGTATTGCATGGTTCGTATTAGATCAATTGACAAAGCAATGGGTGCAGGCATCGTTCTTGCTGGGGGAATCCCTACCGGTCATACCTAATGTCTTTCATTTGACATATATTTTAAATAAAGGCGCAGCCTTTGGCATATTGGCGAATCAGCGACTTTTTTTCTTGGCTATAGTCGTTGTCTTACTCGGTGCGTTATGGTATTTTCGCCGATATATTTTAAACGGCGATGTTTTTACAAAACTGGGGACCGCCTTATTGGTTAGCGGTGCTCTGGGCAATGGCTGGGACCGATATCACTTGGGCGCCGTAGTGGACTTCTTTGATTTTCGTATATGGCCCATTTTTAATGTAGCCGATATCGGGATTTGTGTCGGTGTGGTGCTATTGGCAATTCATGTTTGGCGAACACCGCATGAAGGAGGTAAGTAATGAAATCAGATACTTTACATACTATGGATGAATCTTTGCAATATATGGATGAATCTTTGGATACGATGGAAGCAGTGGACGGTAATGCAGGAATTGATAAGACGATTACCTTAACCGTTCCGGACGATAAAGAAGGGGAACGACTAGATGTATATTTAACATCGATTATGGAAGGGTCTCGCAGTTATGTACAACAATTGATTAAAAGCGGGGCTGTCACGGTTAATCAAAAAGCGGCCAAAAGTAATTTAAAGCTTACGGCCGGTTCAAAGATTTTTGTGGCCGTGCCGAAGCCGCAAGCGGTTGAAGTAAAACCGGAAGATATTCCTCTCGACATCCTCTATGAAGATCACGATATTATTATCATCAATAAACCGCGTGGTATGGTAGTGCATCCGGCGGTAGGTAATTATACGGGCACACTGGTAAATGCTTTATTATTCCATTGTAAGGATTTATCGGGAATTAATGGTGAAATTCGTCCGGGCATCGTTCATCGACTCGATAAAGATACATCGGGCGTCATGATGGCAGCGAAGAATGATTTGGCTCACATCGGTTTGGCTGAACAGGTAAAAGCCCATTCGGCAACGCGTACCTATTATGCATTGGTACACGGCAATATTGTGGAAGAACGAGGCACGATTAAGGCGCCTATCGGACGTCATCCGAAAGACAGAATGAAAATGGCCGTTGTGTTTGAAAACAGTAAGGAAGCGATTACACATTTCACGGTTGTAGAACGATTCGGCAAACATACCTTGGTTCAATGTGTACTGGAAACAGGCCGGACACATCAGATTCGTGTTCATTTTGCTCATATCGGCCATCCGGTGGTCAACGATCCGTTCTACGGCTATCGTAAGATGGATTTTCCTATTGAAGGGCAAGCCTTACATTCCTTCAGTTTAGCCTTGAAACACCCTATTTCGGGACAGGATATGTATTTTGAAGCGCCGTTACCGGAGGACTTTTTAGCTTGCTTAGACTATGCTAAAACTCATAATGTATAAGGAGTCAGCTATGCAGGAAAAACGAATTCTAATGGATGAACAGGCTATGATGCGGGCCATTCGCCGCATTAGCCATGAAATTTTAGAACGTAATAAAGGCCTGGAACATGCACTCATTTTAGGCATTGAACGGCGCGGCATTTATTTAGCGGAGCGTTTACAAGCTCAGATTGAAGCTATCGAAGGCGTGCATATTGATGTGGCAACTATCAACGTGGCTATGTACCGTGATGACAGAACGACCAAGGGCAAAGAAGGGCCGCCGTTCACGTTAGATACGACGGGGAAACTGGTTATTTTGGTAGATGATGTTCTCTATACGGGGCGAACCATTCGTTCCGCCCTTAATGCCTTAATGGAAGTGGGCAGACCGCGGGCTATTCAATTAGCCGTACTCGTTGACCGAGGACACCGCGAATTGCCGATTCGCGCCGATTATGTGGGGAAAAATATTCCTACATCTCATATGGAAACCGTGCGCGTAAATGTTAAAGAGCAGGACGGGGAAGATAGCGTTACTATTTCGTAAGATTGAAAATATGATAATAGCAGGAAGCTTCGGTTGATGGCAAATAAAAGGACATTGCCTTATTTTGGCAATGTCCTTTTGGTATGTATATTTCTTAACGTCATAGCAGCAATATAGAACTATGAAACACTTTTTTTTTATATACCAAGGCGTAAAGTAGAAATCTTCGCCGCCTTGTCGTTTGATTGGATTGGTTAGGCACAGCTTTTGAATATCTGTAGCTCGTTGGTCCAGTGCAGCTAATTCAGCGGTGAGGCCGGAGGCCGTATTTATAAAAGGAGCCCACTTCTGGATGAGGGGCACCGTAAACTCTTTACGTTGCAGCCAAGGTCTGGCTTCATCGGTAAAACCAAGGAGGCGTGCATATTGCGGCCCTTCTGTGTGAGCTTCATTTTGTAATTCCCTAGTAATGCCAAGGACCGTATAAGAAGCCATGCGATCAAGGCGGGCATAGGAATAACGCTTCGATTTTAATTGCTCACGCGCTTCCGGCCAAGATGCTTTTTGACTGACCGAAGTCCAAATTTGGTGGAGACCTTCTTTAAAATCGGCTAATGCCTCTAATTGAGCGGCCCCTTGTTTTCGGCTTTCATAGAGCACGAGGTCATAGTATCTGGCTAAATCAGAATAAGCGCCCGATTCGACAGACTCTTTATATTCGCCTTGTAAATTAGCTGAAATATAGGGGGATACGTTATCCGTTGAAGGAAAATCGGTGAGCGCGTCGAGATTTCTGATTTGGCGGCGCAAGGCTGTGCCGGATGGCCAGTTACTTGCGAGTTTGTCACTATGATGTTCACCTTCCCGCAAAATGGGGATGATATTCATCGCTAAGCCATATTGATGAATGGCTTTGGTATATTCGAGACCAAGCAAGGCGTTTGGTTGATTGACGATAGCCGCCGCATCCGGACATTCAGTAATAATAGCTTGGCGTAAAGCGGTACCGTAAAATTCACCCTTTTTCAGCGCTTCACGGCAGGCCGTTTGTACGGTACTGCTCAGGCTAAGGCGGGCGATTTTTTGTAATAAAGAGGCATCTTCCGTTTCGGTGCCGAAAGCGAGGGCGCGAGCTCCTAATCGGTGCAATAATCTGACCCCGCCGGCGGCAAACCGTTCGGCGTTGGCCGTAGCGTACACCGTAGGAAGTTCGATGACAGCGTGAGCGCCGTTTAATAGAGCCCAACGGGCCCTGGTGAATTTATCAAAAAGAGCCGGTTCGCCGCGTTGCACGAAGGAACCGCTCATAACAACAAGACGCAGTGCATCGGGATAGCGTTTTGCCAATTCTTTCAGTTGATGTTCGTGCCCTTTGTGAAAGGGGTTATATTCGGCAATGATTCCGATACAATTCATAATGTTACTCCTTTGAAAATTTACGTGTTATTTATTTCATTATAGCACAGAATGAGAGGGCGTATTTTCAGTTGTAGAGAGGCAATTTTTTTGAAAAAACTTAATTTTTCTGAATGAAAATTATTGGTGAATTTAGATTATCTCTTTAGAAGTTCTTATATGTCGGTATAGCCCGTATTTTCGGGCTTTCCCGGCATTTTAGATATGGGGAGAAGTTCTTATATACCCTCATAACCTTTTAGGTTTTCCCTCTCAATGGTAGTAAAAAAGTAGTAAATTGCTCTGCGGCTATGCTGCAATCAGCCTTTCCATTTCAGCCTTTGCGGAAGCGAAAGTTGCGTGTGCGTAATAATTCAGTGTCATGGTGATATTGGAGTGTCCCATAATATACTGTAACGCTTTCGGGTTCATGCCCGCATTGGCTAAGTTGGTGCAGAACGTATGACGCAGGGTGTGAGGTGTCATTACTTTGGGTAAGGCTTCCTCATGGCACTTGTTGTACTTCTTCGCAAGCCCCCGGAACATATTATCATAGCTTGTCGCCGTTTTCGGGCAACCGTCCCGGTTGAGGAAAAGGAAATTGCTGTAACCGTCAATCGTGATCGGCTTCGATCCCTTGCGGTTCTCCAACACGCGCCCCAACGCTTCATATACTTTTTCACTCATTGGAATTTGTCTGATACCGCTTTCTGTTTTGGGCTTCTCTATGTAGTAGCCTGTTTCCGCGCTCCGTAAAAGCTGGTGGTCTACATTGATTATCCTGTTTTCAAAATCAAGGTCGGTTTCAGTTAGTCCGCAGAGTTCGGAAACCCTAAGCCCTGTCCCCAGCAGTATGATAACCTCGTCACGGTATTTCTGATAGACGCTATCACCTTGCATAAAGGATAAAAGGCTTTCTTCCTGTTCCGCTGTGAGAGGTACTTTCGGCTCTGTGTCGTCCTCAATCACGGTGTTTAGCTGGAAGTCAAAGGGGTTCTTCCTTATACAGTCGTCCTGTATCGCTGTGTAAAAAGCAGCTTTCAAAGAACGCTTGTCATTGCTTATGGTCTTATAGGATATTCCCTTTTCTTTCATGCGCAACGCCCATTCTTTCGCGTCGGACAGTTTCACACTGTCAATGGGGCAGGAACCAAGTTTATCCGCTTCCAGCAGCTTCATCAGCCGTTCGCGCCCCTTTGTGGTGTTATGCCTTACGTTCCCCCGGTGGCGGTTCTGCTTTGCGTAAAGCTCGCAGACGGTCATTTTCTTTCCGATTGTGTCTATCCCGTCGTCAAGGTCTTTCCGTATCTCTTTTTCTTTTCTCTAAGGGATATGTCGTCACGCTTCCCGGCTGGGGTCTTGTCCGTAGGTACTAACTTCCACGCATAGACAAATTGCACTTTACCAAAAGTATCGGTATATTTATAAGCATATCTCCCGTCTTTTCTCTGGCTCTCTCCCGAACGCAAAATGCGGTTTTATTATCACGTCTTTTCTCCGACATTGTTTTTGCTCCTTTCCGTGTCGGAAAGAGCCTTGATATGCTTATATTTATTATAGCACATTCAAGGCTCTTTTTCACTATCTTTTTCGCTAAATTGCGTCCAGTGTGTCGATGATTTTTTCAAACTGTTTCCTCTTGATCTGAATACGATTCCCGTTCAAGATCACCCAGCCCGCCGTAGGGTTTTCCTCCGCAAGTTTCCGCAGTTTGTTCTCTCCAATGCGGAAATATTTTGACGCTTCCTCAATCGTAAGCGTGTACTTTTCCCAAATAGGCACATCAGCATTGTTCATTCTATAAATCCCCCTTTCAAAAATGGGTAAAAGGTTAATAGTGAAAAGGGGCTGTGATCGGACGGTTATTAGCATAACCTCATGGGAATTTCACCCCGGCATGGTTCTCATGCAGCCCTACCCATTGCCTGCGACGCTCTTAACGCTCGGACTGTGGCTGTAAGGAAGTATCATTGTATATTCTGCGTGTCGTTGCCCGCAAACCGCTACACTTGCTTTCCGGCGCGGTGTTGGTCGCTCGGCTGTCCGGGCGGTGACAACCTCGCCCGGATAGCGTCATGGCGCACCCGCCGTATGGCTCGACGCAAAAGGAACGTATCCGATTTGCCCTATGCTGCGCCGCCGTTATCTTGCGCCGCTTTCTTTTTCAAGGTTCAAAATGGCTGTGCTACCCGCGTCAACAGCGGAACGGAAAAGGGGGTGAGAGAAAGCGTCCCGCCGCCGTTGCGGTTATTCCTCTGTCCTAAAGGTGAGGACAGCCATCATCAGTTTTGCTTGCAGCCGTTCCCGAATGTCGTGGTCTACGCCGAAATAGACGTTCCCGCGCTCGTCGTACAGCTTCCGCATGGAGAGGCGGGCTATGTAGCCGCTAAAATGCTGCAAGACAATCTTCATGGCGTCCGGGTCACCCTTTGTCGCTGCCACAATGACAGGATAGGGAACAAGGGCATTTTCCGGGTAGCCGGGTTCGTTACCATTCGTCCCATTCATCAGCATTTTCCTCCAGATATTTTCTTAATTTCTCAAAAGAGCTTGTCCGCCTGTACTGTATCGTGCTTCTCGATGTATTGAACAACTTCGCAATCTCGGTGTCGTTCATTCCCTCGAAATAGTACAGGAGTACGGCTTTGCGCTTTTCTTCCGGCAAAGTACGGATTGCTTCAAGAAGCAGCTTCGGCGTGATTTTCTTCCCGGCTTTCTCAAAGACGGTTTCGGCGGTTTCCCGTTTGAAATATTCATCAAAGGTATGAAGCTGCCGCGCTTCGTCTAAGGGCAAATCGGAAAAGGTGACTTCCCTTGCCTTATGCCTGTGCAGCTCCCTGTGAGCGTCACACGCTTCATTGTGCAGCACCGTATTACAAAACTTCTGAAAAGCACATTGTTTGTAAAACTCCCTGCTATTAGGTTCCACATTCTCACCTCCTTTCTCGTTGGAAAGTTGGTGGTGCTTCCCCCTTTTCGCGGGGCAATACGGCGTTTTTGAAAAACGCCGAAGATTTTTTGAAATTTTTTCAAAAAATTTTTTGAGCAGCAAAATACGCCTGTCCGAAAAGCCCGGACAGGCGTATAGGTATTGTAAGCAGTATTTAGATGATTAGACAGTTCATAGTCAAGGGTAGAGAGGTTCCCGGCGGTGGTCGGGCTTTTTTTGATATGTCAATGACCGTCGGATTTTGTCGATAGGGTATGTGCTTCATGGCGGCTACCTCCTTTAGCCGCCGCTTTTAACAGTGATACCGCGTCATTTCATTAGAAGATAAAAAGAAACGGCGGCTTTGATTTTTCAAAGCTGCTGCGGAAATCAAAGAACGACAAGCAACATTTCTGATTTTGCTCCAATATGGTTATTAGGGGCACAAATTAAAATCAAAAAAGAGCCGATAACAGCAGTATTTCAAACTGCATATTATCGGCTCTGCGTCTGTGCGTCTGGCTCTTTTAATTAAATTATTTCTGTTGTTTTTTGGCTTTATTATATGTATTAGCTAACTGTCCACAAGCTGCTTTAATCTCTCTACCATGAGAAACTCTCATGGTAACTTCAAGTCCTGTTTGCTCTAATTGATGTTTGAACGCAACCATTTTCTTGTTTTTGTGGTGCTCTAATTTTTTGAATTACTCGTCGGGTTGTATTGCAGCACGTTAATCATAACATTTTTGCCCTTAAACCATTTTGCAAGTTGCCTTATATCTGAGGAACGGTCATTTATACCTGGTAAAAGCAAATACGCAAATACCACTTTTCGATTATGCCTTTGAGAATAGGACAATGCTTGCTTAACAACATCTTCAATAGCGTACATGTGCATATGAGGAATGATACAGTTTCTCGCAGCCTGTGTTGCTGCATGTAAAGATATTGTCAACTGAATTTTTAGATGTTCTTCGCGCAATTTTTTTAATTGATTAACTGGACCAACTGTTGATACGGTAATGCCGTCGGTTGGAAAGTTAAGTCCATTTCTATCTCGAAGAATATGGATTGCTGCAATCAAGTTGTCGTAATTGAATAAAGGTTCTCCCATTCCCATAAAAACGATACGATTTACTTTTTGACGTATCAATACAACCTGCTGCACAATTTCAGACGGTGTTAGATTACGAACAAAACCATTGCGTCCGGACTCACAAAAAATACAGCCAACAGAACAACCAACTTGCGTACTTACGCAAACAGTCCCACCATCTCGCCGTTTAATAAAAACCGTTTCAATATACCTGTTATCTTTCAATTCATAAACATACTTTTCAGTATCGCTACTTTTATAGACTTTTTTGTTGATATTGATAGATTTTCTTTGTGAAATGGCTGTTTATACAATTCCGTATATAAGGCTCTTGCTTTATCCTCTCCAATTACTTCCGACATTTCTTTGTAAGTAAATCCGTATGGGTCATTCAATATTTCCGTAGGTGTACTTTTAGGTAAGTGTTTCATTTAAATATCCTTCCTTTTCAAAATTAAAAAGTTTGTTTTTCAGAGTTTTTGATTATGATTTCTAGTTTTTCAACATCAACGATATGCGTTAATTTACATTTAGGGCAGAAAAGAGGAAAATTTCTTAATACCGTATTATAAAATACTTGAACCCTCGTCTTTCCGTTACAAATTGGACATTTTATCCAATATTTTTCAAGCATAATATTTCTCCTTTTGCACAAAAAAATGCAGGTCAATTCTCAACATGAGCATTGACCTGCATTTATACATATAATACTACAACAAAATTAAGGCATAGTTTTTATACTATGTCTATACGTCGTTAGTTTTGTTGTATAGCATACGCAAAATAAGCATGACAAAAAAGCCCATATTGAAAATGGGAAAAATCTTTTTTGATTTCAATGCTTATCGAATACGCATGCTATGTAACATAAACATTCCCCCCTTTTATATAATATTATATACAAAAGCAGCTTGTTGTCAACATATATATATGAATTATTTTGGCTAACTGATAGAACTATGTAGACATATCCAAGAAGAAAGGGGAACAGTAAAATGTAAGAGGGTGAATAACTATGGCAAAAAGACCAGTACCAAAATACGACTTCAAGGCTTTTGGGGCAGCGATAAAGGCAGCGCGTGAAGGACGCAAGGAAAGCCGCAAGAAAGTAGGCGACGAAATGTTTATCTCGCCGCGCTACCTTGCGAACATTGAGAACAAGGGGCAGCACCCAAGTTTACAGATATTCTTTGAGCTGATACAGCGTTACCATATATCCGTAGACCAATTCCTGTTAGACACGCCCGCTGCAAAGGACACAAAGCGGCGGCAGCTTGACGCGCTCCTTGACGGTATGAGCGATACAGGCATACGGATTGTGACCGCAACGGCAAAAGAGATTTCCGAAGTCGAAAAAGAGGGCGAATAGGAATGTCCGGCTTAAAACTGAACAGGATTTAGAGAGCGTTGTAATCTTTTTTGAGATTGCAGCGTTTTTCTTTTGCGGAAGTTTGGCAAAATCGCTTTTTCTCCGTAGTAGGGGATAAGAGCCTAAAGGATAAAAACATTCGTAGCAAGCATAGGAAGCGGGTACCCACTTCCGTATTTTCCCCCTCCCGCGCTGCGGCGCGTCGGTTGAAAATTGCTTGTTGGGAAGTGTCCCAAACCCTCGGAACGGAAAGGAAAGGAGCGAATACATGGACGGACGCAAAAGGACGGTACAAATCAAATTCAGAGTGACGGAAGCGGAACGGGATTTAATACTGGAAAAAATGAAGCTCGTACCCACCCGGAACATGGCGGCGTATCTGCGGAAGATTGCCATTGACGGATATATCATTCAGATAGACCACGCCGACATAAAGGCTATGACCGCAGAGATACAAAAAATCGGTGTCAACGTCAACCAGATAGCACGCCGCGTAAACGCGACGGGGAACGCATACCAAGAGGACATAGAGGAAATAAAGGGGGTGCTTGCGGAGATATGGCGGTTACAAAGATTAAGCCTATTAAAAGCACTCTAAGCAAAGCCCTTGACTATATCGAAAACCCGGACAAGACGGACGGAAAAATGCTTGTGTCCTCTTTCGGCTGCTCCTATGAAACGGCAGATATTGAGTTTGAATATACATTGTCCCAAGCACTCCAAAAGGGGAACAATTTAGCCTTTCATCTGATACAGTCCTTTGAGCCGGGGGAAGTGGATTATCAGAAAGCCCATGAAATCGGAAAGCAGCTTGCCGACGCGGTAACAAAGGGGCAACATGAGTATGTTGTGACGACGCACATTGACAAGGGGCATATCCATAACCACATTATTTTCTGCGCGGTGAACTTCGTAGACCACCACAAATACAATTCCAACAAAAGGAGCTATTACGGTATACGGAACATGAGCGACAAGCTGTGCCGGGACAATGGGCTTTCCGTGGTCGTCCCCGGCAAGGGCAGCAAGGGAAAGAGCTATGCAGAATATCAAGCGGAGAAAACGGGGACAAGCTGGAAAGGCAAGCTAAAGATCGCCGTGGACGCGCTCATTCCCCAAGTTTCCAGCTTTGAGGAACTATTGCAGCGGTTACAGGCGGCAGGATATGAGATCAAGCCCGGAAAATATATCTCATGCCGCGCACCGGGGCAGGAACGGTTTACCCGTCTGAAAACCCTCGGCACGGACTATACGGAGGAAGCCATAAAAGAACGGATAGCGGGCAAGCGTACCCGTGCCGCCAAAGCTCCAAAGGCAGAGCGCAAGGGCGTTAATCTTCTCATTGATATTGAGCACAGTATCAAAGCACAACAAAGCCGAGGCTATGAACAGTGGGCGAAAATCCACAATCTGAAACAGGCGGCAAAGACTATGAATTTCCTTACGGAAAATAAGATTGAGCAGTACGCCGATCTGCTCACCCGGATAGAGGAAATCACCACGGCAAGCGAACAGGCAGGGGACAGCCTAAAGGAAGTGGAAAAGCGTCTATCAGATATGGCATTGCTCATTAAGAATGTCACTACCTACCAAAAGACAAAGCCCCTCTATGAAGCCTACCGCAAAGCCCGGAACAAAGAGAAGTACCGGGCAGAGCATGAACGGGGTATTATCCTCCATGAAGCGGCGGCAAAGGCACTAAAGGCGGCGCAGATCGGCGGCAAGCTCCCCAGCGTCCCCGTCCTCCAAGCGGAATATGAAAAGCTGCAAGGACAGAAAGAAAGCCTTTATGCCGATTATGGCAAGCTGAAAAAACAGGTGCAGGAATATGATGTTATCAAACGGAACATAGACAGTATTTTACAGACAGAGAAGCAGCCGGAGCGGGAAAGGCAGACAGAGCGCGGATAAGGACACAAAAAATAGCCGGGACGCGGTAGCTGTCAGATAGCCACCGCGCCCCGGTTTTCTCATGGGTGCAGAGATTGGATTGTTACGCAATAGAACCGCATTTCCGGGGGTAAAGGTATAAATCCCTTGCCGTCTTATTTCCCCGCCCGGAAAGCCGCATAAATCAAGGCTTATTTTGCCCCTATCGCGTCACATTCGCCCGCATTTTCCTCATACGCTCGGCGGTCTGTCTGCGGGTGATACGCTTCCGGCAGTCCGGGCAGTAGACAGCCCGGTTAGAGCTGGAAACAAAGGGCGCACCGCACACGCTACACCGCCTCATATCCTCCGTATGGCAAAGCTCGGCGTACAGCTCCTTATCTGCGGGCAGTACCGCAATGCGGAACCATTTACAGAGCAGGGAATAGGAAATGAGCTGCGGGCATACGCACTCGTCCCCGTCGTCAAGCAAGATACAGTTCCCATTATCGCAGTTACAGCACGTCCGGCGCACAAGGGTATTGACTTTCCGGCTTTGGGGCGGCGTAAGCCGCTTAATGTCGCTCATACCTCGTCGGCGGGGTAAAGGGCAAGCCCCGCAAACTCCGCTTCGGTCATGCGCCCCACTTTGGCAAGGGTACGGGCGGCAAAGTCCCGCATTTCCCCCTCCATAAAGGGCAGCGCGGCGTTCATAGCCACTACAAGCCCCTCCTTGCTGCCTGTCATGTAGATACTCAAAAGGTTGGTTTCCTCAACCGTGAAATTGTTATATTTGTTCATGCTCATACCTCCAATCCGTGATCTTTCTTTTTTGCCGCCGCCTTTTTCGAGACGGTTCTCTTTTTATCCTGTGCAAGCTGCGCCCGGACAGAGGGGCGGGGCTTCCTTACCTCCTTGTCCCGGTTCTCGTCCTTACCGATCAGTGCGTATGTACCGTAGCTGTTCTTGATCTGTGAGAAAGCAAGGGTCTTATAGGGCAGCATGGAGAAAAGGCGTTCCGTGTCCTTTGTGGACGCAAGCCGTTCAAAGGACGGGGACAGCTCCACCATGAAATGAGATTTATCCGGGCTGTTGGGGGCAGACAGCTTTTTCATGTCTGCCACAATGCGCCGCGCTTCATGCTCGATCATACCCTCATGCAATGCGGCGATATGTTCCTTTAAGTCCCCCGGTGTCAGCTTATCCCGGCTGTGCTTTTCTTCCCGTAACAGGGATTGCAGGGCTTCCGGGTCTTTCGGCTGTACTTCAAAATATTCAAACTTCCCAAGCTGGGGTCGGGATAGCCATTAAAATGTTGCTCGGCTGGCTGCTCCCTCGTCCCATGCTCATAAACAAGCGTCACCGTCCCAGCGTCAACAGTATTGTCTTTGACGCGCTCATAGTGTTTTTCATAGTCCAGCTCATAGAGATTGCCCGTGATCTTCCCGTCCTGTACCCCGGTCAGCTCCACGGCGTAAGCAAGGATAGGGTCGCGGGTCTGCTCCTTGTAGAAACGCCATGTATTATGCGGGGCGGTGTCGCTGATGAAAACGTCACGCTCCCGAAAGCAGTATGTCCCGGACGGGCGGGAAAGCCACAAGAGCGTTTTGTCAGCGGGGTTTTGGCTTGCCGCCTTTTCCGCAATGATCTTTTTGTCAATGTCAAAATCACTCTGATAAAATCCCGTGTTCTGCTTCATAATGGCTTCAAGGGAAGCGAACACGTCCACATTCTCAAATTTATTCAATTTCCCCATAATCAGCTCCTTTCCAAGTCCTGCGACTTGCTTCTTGCCTGTTTCCTCTGCGCTGCCCGTTCCTTGTCGGCTTTGAGCTGCGCCCGAATAGAGGGCTTCTTTTCGGTCTTTTTCCCCGGTTTCGTTTCCTTTCCCTGTTCCTTTTCCGCTTTCAGCGCGGCGGCATACTCGGCAAGGGAGATCTGTTCGCCGTTTCTTGCCTTTGCTTCCAGCTCGTCAGCGGTAGGGGTATTGTTGATGATACCGTCAAAATGGTTGTCGTTCTGCTCGATAGCGTCCTCGACGTGCTTTAGGGTGTCTGCCTTTTCCGGCTGCTCGGCGGCAACTGCAAACGCCTGTGTCCCGTTCCCCATAATGAGATATTTTCCGTCCTCCGACGTATGGTGAAGTCCATACCCGGCTTCCCTCATTTGTTCGGCGGTCATATCGGTTACAGAAAAGCTCCCCCGTGGCGTTCTGATCTGCTCCCCGGTCATGCGGGTGTCGGGGGTAAGCTGCGGTGTCTGCTCCTGTAAAAACTCCGGCACTTCCTTATAGCCGAAACTGTCAACGTAATGCGCGGTGTCCTCCCCGTTGTGATGAAGCACCACTATATCCGATACGGAAAGGCTGTGTCCCTTAAAATCTTTGGGGTGGTCGATATTGAAACGGGTATAAATATCTTCAAGGGAAGTCCTCGGCGTAAGCTCGGCGGTGTAGATCAGATTATAATTTGCCGCTTCCACGGAAAGCCCAGCCGCCTGCAGACGGTCGTAAGGCTCAAAATGATAGTCCCGCATACCGTCCCCGTCCTTTAACTGGTAAATGGAAAAGGTGTCTTTGTCCGGCTCTTTCCCGGTGGCGGTCGGCTCCGGCGTTCCCTGTCCCGGCTCGGCGGCGGGCTGTGCTTCCTGTGCCTTTGCATAAAGCTCTTTTACGTCGCCCTGTGTCAGTTCCCCGGTTTCCAGCTTCCCCAAAAGCTCCCGGCACTTTTCCGGGGTTCCCGTGTAGAGAATATCCCCCAGCTTTGCCATGCCGTTATCCTGCGCGACATACTCCTGCAAAATGTAGCTGTTTTCCGGGCTGTCACTGTACGGGTTCTGCCGCACCTTGTAAAAGGTTTCCGGCGTGACGGCGTTCCCCGGCTCCGCGCCCTGTGTTTCCTCCTGCGGCTGCTCCGGGACGGCTTCTTTCTGTGCGGCGGCTTCCCGCCTTGCCCGTTTCTGTAACTCGGTGGGGCTTTCCCCGTTAAGGGGCTGTATGCACTTGATACGGTCGGCGGCGTAGATCGCATTGTCGTTTAGCTGCCGCTGCCATGCTTCCGCGCTGGGCGCATAACGGAAGCCGTTCCCTTTTAATTCCTCCCGGATTTCCTTGTCCGGCTTTTCATCAAAGAAAATCTGCAAGCGGTTATCCGCTGTATTGGCTTCCACACGTCCCCCGTCAAACTCCCAGCCCACATATCCAAGCTCTTTCCTGCGGGTAAGGGCGGTAATGCGGTCTTTCAGCCTGTGGATTTCCGCGTTGTTGTTGGATAATTCATAGCTTTCAAAGGGTTTCGGGTTCCCCCGCCAGCTCCCGGACATGGACGCTTTCATTTTTTCAATCTGCTCCGGGGATAAATGGGGGCAGCCGTCAAGGGTCTTATGCTTGCGGTAGTAAGCGTTGACCGCTTTCATGGTTTCCTGCAAGGCTTCCAGCTTTGCAAGTTTGCTTTCCAGCTTAGAAACGGCGTTCGGGTCGTCGGCACTGATACCGCCCATGCCGGTACTGCGGATTTTGTCAAGCAAACCCTGTATCTCCCGGTATTCCTCCATGTTCTTATCTGCGGCGGCGTTCTGCTTCTCCTTTTTGCGGACAGGGAAGTTGCTTCCCCCGGCAATCATAATGGACGGGACGCGGGCGGTGATCTCATAGCCCTTATTCATGTTCGCCGCCAGCTTCCGGGCGTAAGCGTCAAGCAGCCCGTCAATCCTTTCATGGAAAGAGGGGTCAACGCGCTTTTTCTGCCTTGCAGCAAGCTCGGCGGCTTCGTCTACATAGTGGCGGTATTCTGCCGTTGCGCTTCCGGGCTTGTTATCGGAAAAACTGATTGCTTCCTTTGCGCGGCGGGCTGCGTTCTCATTGATCGGGTAGTATGTAACCTTTGTTTCCGTCTGCTCCGGCTGTTCTGCTGTATGGCTCTGCGGGTCGGCGGCTTTCTCCGTCTGCACTTCTTTCCGCTGTGCAAGCGTCTTTTCCGCACGCTCCCGGACTTCTTTGCTAATTGACAGCGAATACAGGTCAGAGGTTGAGGAAAAGCCTACGTTGTTAAAAACATAATCAACATCAGTTTCTTTCAATGCCCCCGCTGTAAAATAATCTTCCCTTGTGGGGTTCTCGCTCACTTTTCCGTCTGATATGGCATAATTCAGCCCCGTTTCTATGTGGGAACAGATTTTACCGTCAACGGCAAGCGTCACATAATACCAGCCCATGTGACCGCCGCTTTTCTCGTCCGTACCGTCGTTAAATTCCACATTGAGCAGGGTGTAGGGCTTCAAGCCTTTCTGTCCGGCAATCTCATTGTCTTTTGTTTCCCGCTTCCTAAGTGCGGAAATGGCGGCTTCCTTTGTTGCGGCTATGATCTCCGGGTTGTACCGTACCAGCGCGGCATTGACACATTCAGTCTGCACTTTTACGGTTTTCGCTTGCGGTGTCCTGTGGTTGCCGATAAACAGGGACGCGCCATTGTCAAACTTGATAGATATGTCGCTTGTACCGCGCCATTTCCCGGTACAGGGGGAAGTTTCTATTTTGCCCGACGTACTGCCGAAAGCCTGTGCGACAATCCCGATCTTATCCTGCAAGGGGAGATTTTCGTACTGTTTGGCGATCTCAACCGCTTTTTTCTGTAAATCTGTAAGGGGTTTGTCGGCGGTCT
>ENA-OQJP01000161-OQJP01000161.1-human-gut-metagenome-genome-assembly--contig:-NODE-161-length-26076-cov-6.273074_pt1 | contig 26076 bp, 13 predicted proteins | sample MGYA00242611_ERZ504778 | MGnify/ENA primary metagenome ERZ504778 (study PRJEB26092, sample SAMD00036349) | human gut metagenome | host: Homo sapiens | study: EMG produced TPA metagenomics assembly of...
AGATATCGTTGCTTAAGGCACGGTAATCTTGCCATTCGTTGCATCGGCTGTGGTCGTGATATTCTGACCGTCACCGGCAACTTGGATGGTCTTGCCCAGGTCCTGCTTAACAGCAGCACCGCTGTCGTCGGTCAAGCCGAAGCCGCCACCATTTTCCGCATTTTTAACGTCATTGATAGCTGTCGTCAAATCACCGATATTGGCTGCGTTGTTGTAGTCTTCCTGCCCGTCTACAGAAGTGTCGTAAGTAGTACCAGTTGTACCGCTGGCTACGTTGGTAATCTTGTTACCACCGTTATTAAGGCCTGTTCCGGTCAAGGTTACAGGGTTACCCGTAGACGGTGTAATGGTAACGCCATCGTTGTTGACAACCGTAGCCCCTGTGGTGACAGAGCCGGTCGAGCCTAAGTTGATGTCTTTATTGAGCTTAACCGTCAACAGACCATTGTCACCAGTCTGGCTGGATACAACACCGATATTGAAATCAGTAAGATCAGCTTCATTTGCAGCATTACCTTTTACGTTAACTTGGTTGTTCAACTTGACGTTGGAAACACTACCGAAGTCACCGCCGTACTTCATGCCGTCATCGAGGGTAGCGACCGTCGCACCACCTACGGTGATACGATCAATGGGCGTACCGGTTACGTCATTAACGGGGTCAGCAACTTTAATCGTTACCGTCGTGCCCGGTGTTCCGTCAGCGCCGGCAGGGCCAGTCAAGCCGATAGAGCCGTCAGCACCGTTAAGCGCTACGCCAGAACCGTCTTTGCCGTTGACGGCCACTTTACCGTCTTCACCATCCGTACCTGCGGTACCGATGGAGAGATCGTTGCTCAAGCCTACGGTGAGTTTTTTACCATCAGCATCGGCAATGGTCGTAATATTACCGTCGCCGGCGATTTGGATGGTCTTACCCAGGTCTTGCTTAACAGCTGTGCCGCTGTCATCGGTCAAGCCGAAGCCGCCGATTGCATCTTTACCGGTACCATCAATAATCGCATCGCTTACAGATTTCAGCTGGTCTTCCGTAGCTGCACGACCGCTTACGATGTCAGGGTTAGTCATATCCCAAGTCGTATTTTCTAAACCGGTTACATAACTACCGGATTCAGTATAGCCATCGCCTGTGAGTACCGATTGATTACCGATCACAGCATCGCCGGCTTCTACCGTATTTAATCCGGTAATATCTTTCGCCAGGCGAACGGTCAATTTAGCATTATCGCTATCTTGTTCAGCAACGATGCCAATGTTGTTGCCAGTGGATAATTTGGTAGAATCCGTTTCTCCACCGACAATATTGACGGTCTTATTCAGTTTCACGGCAGCAGAACCAGTATCACCGGTGTATACCATACCATCGTTCAAAGTAGCAACGGTCTGGTCACCAATAGTAATTCTATCAGCTGCCGTACCTGTTACATCATTAGCACTGCCCGCCTTAATCGTAACCGGCGAGCCGTCAGCCGTGTTCAAGGTAATAGATCCGTTGGAGCCATCGATAGCCACAGAGGATCCGTCTGCACCGTTCACGGTAATGGAGCTGTCTGTACCGGCTGTCCCGGCGGTGCTGTCAGCTGCGCTGCCTAAGGTAATCTTATCGGCAAGCTTGAGGTCATAGGTCGTCTTATCGCCAGCAGTAGTAGCTGCAAGCTGCAAGTTTTTGCCTGCATAATTATCACTAGTACCTGCCGGTGTACCACCTTCAACTGTAACAGCTGTAGCTGCTGCTTTCAACTGGCCGTAATTGACAGCATCCGTGTTAGCTGTGCCTGCTCCCACATTAGTGATTGTATTACCACCGTTATCGAGGCCTGTGCCCGTTAATTTTACAGGGTTACCGGTTGTTGGGGTAATAGTTACGCCATCATTATTAATAACAGTAGCACCTGTTGTTACAGAACCTGTATCACCAAGTTTAAGATCTTTATTTAACTTAACTGTTAAGAGACCGTTAGCTCCCTCCTGACTGGATACCACACCGATATTGCCTGTAGTGAGGTCACCTTCAGTTGTTGCTTCGCCTTTGACGTTAACTTGATTATTCAATTTAACCTTGGAAACAGTACCGAAGTCGCCGCCATACTTCATGCCGTCGTCGAGGGTTGTCACCGTCGCACCACCTACGGTAACGCGGTCAATGGGCGTTCCGGCCAAGTTATTAACTTGAGTACCCGGTGCAATCGTAATCGTTGCGCCAGGAGTTCCGTCAGCGCCGGCAGGACCTGTTAAGCCGATAGTACCGTCAGCACCGTTGATAACGACGGACGAGCCGTCTTTACCGTTGACACCAATCTTGCCATCAGTACCATCTGTACCTGACTTACCAACAGAGATATCGTTGCTCAATCCTATAGTAAGTTTATTGCTGTCAGCATCGGCAGTGGTCGTAATATTACCATCACCTGCAAGTTGAATCGTTTCACCAAGGCTATCTTTAACGGCTGCGCCATTATCATCAGTTAAACCAAAGGCGCCAGTACCGGTCGAAATGGCATTCACCTTGTCGTTGATCGCTTTGAGCTGATCTTCCGTTGCGGCCCGTCCGCTTACGGCATCTGGATTAGCCGTATCCCAAGCTGTATTACTTAAACCTGTTAAGTAAGTACCAGTCTGAGATACACCGCTGGCCGTGGTTACCGTCTGGTTACCCAAGACGGCTGTACCAACAGTTACAGAACCGGTATCACCTAAGTCGATGTCTTTTACTAACTGAACTTTTAACTGGCCATTGACGTTATTGACGCCAATGTTGTTGTCCGTCAATTTAGTTGCGTCAGCACCGCCAACGATATCGAGCTGTTCGTTGAGTTCTTTCGCAATGACTTTCGTCGTGTCCGTCTGGCCGTCATCACCGGCGTACTTAAGACCATCGCTCAAAGTAGCAACGGTCTGGCCGCCTACCGAAATACGGTCTACAGAGGTACCGGCCAGGTTATTGGCACTAGTACCGGCCTGGATGGTTACCGGCGAACCGGAACCGGTGTTCAGAACGATAGAGCCGTTGGAGCCATTAATAGCTACGGCCGAACCGTCTGTACCTTTAGTAGTGACGGAGCCATCAGCACCATTAACAACTACGGAAGAGCCGTCAGCACCGTTCAGGGTAATAGAGCTGTCGGTGCCGGTTGTCCCCGTCGTGCTGTCAGCTGCGCTGCCCAAGGTAATGTTATCAGCCAGTTTTATATCATAGGTCGGTGAGCCATTGGCTGTAGTGGATGCGTTCACCTGCAAGTTGCTGCCTGCATAGGTTCCATCCGTCGGTGCAGCGGTACCACCGTCAACCGTAATCTCGGTTGTTTTCGATTCGCCAATAGCTATCTGGGCGATTCGCTGTTCTAACTGAGTTACGTTAACAGCATCGGTACCATCTGTACCGGCAGCAACGTTGGTAATCTTATTGCCGCCGTTGTTAAGGCCACCGTCAGTGAGGCTTACAGCCGTATCACCACTGCCAATGGTTACACCGCTGTTATTAACGACAGTGTTGCCCATGGTAACGGAACCTGTGGATCCCAGATTAAGATCTTTATTCAATTTCACGACTAAGAGACCGTTGTCGCCAGCCTGGCTGGATACGACACCGATGTTTCCTGTCGTGAGGTCAGCTTCTGTCGTCGCCTCCCCTTTTACATCAACTTGATTATTCAACTTGACATTGGAAACGGTACCGAAGTCGCCGCCGTACTTCATACCGTCATCTAATGTCGCAACAGTAGCACCGCCTACGGTAATTCGGTTAATCGGCGAACCGGTTACGTCATTGACACTGGAACCTGCCTGAATTGTTACAGGAGAACCGGAGCCGGTATTCATGACGATAGAACCGTTGGAGCCATTGATAGCTACGGAAGAACCGTCCGTACCATTCACGGTAACGGTGCCGTTTTCACCATCTGTACCGGTTGTACCAACTGCAACGGTGTTGCTCAAGCCTACGGTGATTTTACCATTCGTCGCATCACTGGTAGTCGTGATGTTGCCGTCACCGGCAATATTTAAGGTTTCCCCTAAATTACGATGTACGGTATCACCACTGTCGGCCGTGAAGTTCAAACCTTCATTGGTTAATTCGGTCTTAGCTGCATCGGTAATATTTTTAATGTCACCGATGTTAGCACCATTGGTAAGATTAGTGTACGTCGGGTTACCACTAGCATCGACACCATCGGAGCCGCTGGCTACGTTGGTAATCTGTTTGCCGCCGGCATTGATACCGTCAGTTGTGACAGACGGACCATTGGTGATGGTCAATCCACCAGTCGTGAGGGTCGTATCGCCGACTTTCACACCGTCATTGTTAACAACGGTATTGCCAGTCGTGACTGAACCGGTCGAGCCCAAGTCGATATCTTTATTTAGGCTGACTTCAAGGGCTCCGTCTTTAACGGCCGTCGTGATATTGGAGGTACCCGTCGGATTTTCAGTCGTAGCGGTACCATCGGTGACTCCGCCTTTGACGGTAATGGTCTTGCCGAGGTCCTGCTTAACCGTGGTGCCGCTGCCATCGGCAAGGCCGAAGCCACCGGTTGCGTTTTCACTGGTGCCATCGGCAACAGCAACGACTGCATCGCTTACGGTCTTCAGCTGATCTTCCGTAGCTGCACGACCGGTTACGATATCCGGATCGGATACATTCCAAGTCGTGTTATCCAAGCCGGTTACATAGCTGCCGTCTTGAGCCACACCACCGGCCGTAACGACACCTTGGTTACCGATGACAGCATCGCCGGCTTCTACGGTATTCAAGCCGGTAATGTCTTTCGCCAGGCGAACGGTCAATTTGCCATTGTCTCCGTCTTGGGCGGCCACAATGCCAATGTTGTTGTCGGTCGATAATTTGGTAGCATCCGTTTCTCCACCGACAATATTGACGGTCTTATTCAGTTTTACGGCGGCAGAACCGGTATCACCGGTGTATACCATGCCGTCATCAAGGGTAGCTACGGTCGCGCCGCCTACGGTAATACGGTCAATAGATTTGCCGTTTACGTCATTAGCGGCAGGACCTGCGGCGATAGTCGCAGTAGAACCATCAGCACCGGTTAAGGTGATAGAACCATCTACACCGCCTGTTCCGTCACTGCCGTTAGCACTACCTAAGGTAAGGTTATCAGCCAGTTTCACATCATAGGTCGTAGAACCGTTAGTTTCCGTCTTTTCGGTTACTTGTAAGTTAGTACCTGTATAGTTACCATCGGTACCAGCTGCCGTGCCGCCTTCAACCGTAAGATTCGTCTTGCTGCCTTCACCGGCATTCACATCTTGGATGGCCTTGGTCAGCTGATCCACATTGACCGCATCCGTGCCTTTAACACCGGTTGCCACATTGCTGATGACATTGTTGCCGTTGTCGAGACCAGAGCCGGTCAAGGATACAGGGTCACCCGTAGACGGAGTAATGGTAATGCCATCATTGTTGACGACGGTATTTCCGGTCGTTAAGGAACCTGTAGAACCTAAGTTGATGTCTTTATTGAGTTTAACCGTCAACAGGGCATTGTCGCCGTCCTGACTGGATACGACGCCGATGTTGCCTGTCGTGAGGTCTGCTGCCGTGGTTGCTTCGCCCTTGACGTTAACTTGATTATTCAACTTCACCGTGGCAAGAGTACCAAAATCGCCATAGTACTTCATGCCGTCATCAAGGGTTGCCACCGTCGAACCACCGACCGTAATACGGTCAATGGGCGTACCGGCCAAGTTATTCACTTGAGATCCCGCTGCAATCGTTACCGGCGAACCGGAGCCGTTGTTCATGACGATAGAGCCGTCAGAGCCATTGATAGCAACGGAAGAACCGTCCGTACCATTCACGGTAACGGTACCATTTTCACCATCTGTACCGGTTGTACCAACTGCAACGGTGTTGCTCAAACCTACCGTAATTTTGCCATTCGTCGCATCACTGGTAGTCGTGATGTTGCCGTCACCGGCAATATTTAAGGTTTCCCCTAAATTACGATGTACGGTGTCACCACTGTCGGCCGTGAAATTCAAACCGTCGTTGGTTAATTCGGTCTTCGCTGCATCGGTAATATTTTTAATGTCACCGATGTTAGCGCCATTGGTAAGATTATTGTACGTCGGGTTACCACTAGCATCGACACCATCGGAGCCGCTGGCTACGTTGGTAATCTGTTTGCCGCCGGCATTGATCCCTTCAGTCGTGACGGACGGGCCGTTGGTGATGGTCAAGCCATCGGTTGCAAGTTTTGTATCGCCAACGGTTACACCATCATTGTTGATGACCGTGTTGCCCGTCGTGACCGAACCGGTTGAGCCTAAGTCGATATCTTTATTCAAGCTGACTTCAAGAGCTCCGTCTTTCACAGCCGTCGTGATGTTAGATGTACCCGTCGGATTTTCAGTTGTAGTCGTTCCGTCGGTAACACCGCCTTTGACGGTAATGGTCTTACCGAGGTCCTGTTTAACCGTTGTGCCGCTTTCATCGGCAAGACCGAAGCCGCCGGTTGCGTTTTCACTGGTACCGTCAGCAAGAGCATCGCTTACGGTCTTCAGCTGATCTTCCGTAGCTGCACGGCCACTTACGATGTCAGGATTGGAGACATTCCATGTCGTGTTATCCAGACCAGTTACATAGCTGCCCGTTTGAGCAACACCACCTGCTGTCGTTGTCGATTGATTACCTAATGTAGCATCGCCGGCCGTTACAGTGTTCAAACCGGTAATATCTTTCGCCAGGCGAACGGTCAGTTTGCCATTGTCGCCGTCTTGTTCGGCAACGATGCCAATATTGTTGTCCGTAGATAACTTCGAAGAATCGGTTTCACCGCCGACAATATTGACAGTCTTATTCAATTTAACGGCGGCCGTACCGGTATCACCGGTGTATACCATGCCGTCATCAAGGGTTGCGACTGTCGCGCCGCCTACGGTGACACGATTAATAGAATTACCGTTGACGTCGTCAGCAGCCGTACCGGCTTTAATCGTAACCGGCGAACCGTCAGCCGTGTTCAGGGCGATGGAGCCGTCAGCACCGTTAATAGCTACTGCCGAACCATCAGCACCATTTACGGTAATGGAGCTGTCCGTACCGGTTGTACCGGCTTCAGTATCAGCTGCGCTGCCTAAGGTAATGTTATCGGCCAGTTTCACATCATAAGTCGTAGCACCGGTCGTTTCTGTTTTTTCAGTAAGCTGCAAGTTGCTGCCTGTGTAATTACCGCCTGTACCGGCCGCAGTGCCTCCTTCGACAGTAAGGTTCGTTTTGCTGCCTTCACCGGAGCTTACCCCCTGAATAGCCTTTGTCAACTGACCCACGTTAACAGCATCCGTATCGGCTGTACCGGCAGCAACGTTGATAATCTTTTGATTGCCATTGTCGAGACCGGAACTGGTCAAGGATACAGGATCACCGGTGGTCGGTGTAATCTTAATACCATCGTTATTAACAACCGTGTTACCTGTGGTTAAGGAACCGGTCGAACCTAAGTCGATGTCTTTATTCAATTTAACAGTCAAAAGACCATTATCGCCATCCTGATTGGATACGACACCGATATTGCCCGTCGTAAGGTTCGCTTCTGTCGTCGCTTCCCCTTTTACGTTAACCTGATTATTCAATTTAACGTTAGAAACGGTACCGAAGTCGCCGCCGTATTTCATGCCATCATCCATAGTGGCAACAGTCGCGCCGCCTACGGTAATGCGATCAATAGGAGTGCCGGCTAAGTTATTAACTTGAGTGCCCGCTGCGATAGTTACGGGTGAGCCGTCAGCTTTATTCAAAGCGATAGTACCGTCAGCACCATTAATGGCAACGGAAGAACCATCGGTACCGTTAACGGTAACCGTACCGTTGACACCGTCTGTACCTGTCGTACCGACGGAAACAGTATTGCTCAAGCCTACGGTAATCTTGCCATTGGTAGCATCTGACGTAGTCGTGATGTTGCCGTCACCGGCAATATTTAAGGTTTCTCCTAAGTTACGGTGTACAGCATCACCGCTGTCGGCCGTGAAATTCAGGCCATCATTGGTTAATTCGGTCTTAGCTGCATCGGTAATATTTTTAATGTCACCGATATTAGCACCATTGGTAAGCGTATTATACGTCGGGTTATTGTCAGCATCTGTACCATCGGAACCGCTGGCTACATTGGTAATCTGTTTGCTGCCAGCATCGATGCCCGTCGTCGTTACGGACGGACCATTGGTGATGGTTAAGCCTCCTGTAGCGAGAGCTGTATCACCGACTTTTACGCCGTCGTTATTGACAACGGTGTTGCCTGTGGTGACAGAGCCAGTATCTCCTAAGTTGATATCTTTATTGAGTTTAACCGTCAACAGGCCATTGTCGCCGTCCTGGCTGGATACGACGCCGATGTTGCCCGTCGTAAGGTCAGCTTCAGAGGTAGCTTCGCCCTTGACGTTAACCTGGTTGTTCAGTTTTACAGACGAAGTCGTGCCGAAGTCACCGCCGTATTTCATGCCGTCATCAAGAGTTGCGACGGTCGCACCACCTGCGGTAATGCGGTTAATGCTCGTACCGGCTAAGTTAGGCGCACTGGTTCCGGCTGCAATAGTCGCCGTCGAACCGTCATTACCGGTCAGAGTGACAGAGCCGGTAGATCCATCAACGGCTACGGAAGATCCGTCCTTGCCGTTAACAGTCACAGAACCATCGACACCGTCTGTACCTGTGCTGCCTAAGGTAATGTTATCAGCCAGTTTCATGTCATAGGTTTTCGAGCCATCGGTAGCTGTAGTAGATGTTACTTGTAAATTACTACCTGCATACGTGCCACCTGTGCCGGCTGCCGTGCCGCCTTCAACGGTAATCGATGTTGTCGTACCGGAACCACCGGAAATATTTTGAAGTTCTTTCCACAACTGACTGCCGTTAATAGCATCGGTAGAAGTTTCACTAATTTCACCAGGCGCAACGTTAATAATCTTATTATTACCGTTGTCGAGACCGGAACTTGTTAAGGATACAGGGTCACCGGTAGCCGGGGTAATGGTAATGCCACTATTATTAACAACGGTATTCCCCATCGTTAAGGAACCTGTGGAGCCTAAGTTAAGGTCTTTATTGAGTTTAACCGTTAACAGAGCGTTATTGCCATCCTGGCTGGATACGACGCCGATGTTGCCCGTCGTAAGATTAGCTTCCGTCGTTGCTTCGCCCTTGACGTTAACTTGATTGTTCAATTTTACAGACGCAACACTGCCAAAGTCACCATAGTACTTCATGCCGTCATCAAGAGTTGCGACGGTCGCACCACCGACAGTAATACGGTTAATAGAAGTACCGGCTAAATTGGGCGCACTGGTGCCTGCTGCAATAGTCGCCGTCGATCCGTCCGTACCGGCCAAAGCGACAGAGCCTGTGGCACCATCAACAGCTACGGAAGAACCGGCAGCCCCGTTAACCGTAAGGGAGCCGCTTTCACTGCCTGATTCCCCAAGAGCCACGGTATTTTTCAAACCTACGGTAATCTTTTTACCATCCGCATCAGCGGTAGTCGTGATGTTACCGTCACCGGCAATCTGGATTGTCTTGCCCAGGTCTTGTTTAACTGCTGTATTATTGTCATCCGTCAAGCCGAAGCCGCCAGTTGCGTTTTCACTGGTGCCGTCGATAATAGCATCGCTTACGGTTTTCAGCTGATCTTCCGTAGCTGCACGGCCGCTTACGATATCCGGATTGGCTACATTCCACGTCGTGTTATCCAAACCGGTTACATAGCTGCCTTCTTGAGATGTACCACCAGCTGTAGTAGCGGTTTGATTACCTAAGATAGCATCGCCGGCCGTTACGGTATTCAAACCTGTAATATCTTTCGCCAAGCGAACGGTTAATTTACCATTATCACCGTCTTGAGCGGCTACGATGCCAATGTTATTGTCGGTCGATAATTTGGTAGAATCAGTTTCACCGCCAACAATATTGACGGTTTTATTCAATTTTACAGCGGCCGTTCCGGTGTCGCCGGTGTAGACCATGCCGTCATCAAGGGTTGCTACAGTCGCACCGCCTGCGGTAATACGGTTAATAGAAGTACCGTTGACGTCGCTAGTCGCCGTACCGGCTGCGATGGTAGCCGTAGAACCGTCGGTACCGGTTAAAGCCACAGAACCGGTTGCCCCATCAACGGCTACGGAAGAACCACCGGTACCGTTAACAGTAAGGGAGCCGTCCGTGCCAGTCGTGCCGGTGCTGCCTAAGGTAACCTTATCAGCTAATTTAAGGTCATAAGCGATAGAATTGGTGCCTGTCGTCGACGTAATTTGTAAGTTGTTGCCTGTATACGTACTGTCGGTACCGGCTGCCGTGCCGCCTTCAACGGTTACCGTAGTCGTTGAACCGGAGCCACCGCTAACACCGGCGATAGCCTGATTCAATTGACTTACGTTAACACCATCGGTGCCAGCTGTACCGGCAGCAACGTTGGTAATCTTGTTCCCTCCATTATTGAGGCCCGTACCGGTCAGAGATACAGCGGTGCCACCACTGGGTCTGATAGTAATGCCGTTACCGCTAAGGGTTGTGGCATTGCCGGTGGTCGGATTGGTCAAATAGATTGTTTCCAAGCCACGGAGAGTTTTATTTAAGAGAAGGGTAACCTTGTTGTCACTGATTACGCTACCGATATTCGGGCTAGTGGAAAAATCAGACTGATAGTACAGTGTATTGTCTACGCCACCGGTAATCTTCAAGGATTCATTCAAAAGTTTAGTCGCTGTACGCGGTGTGTTGTCCGAGCCATATTGTGTGGATCCACTGGCTTGGAAATCACCGGTAGTAGCCAGCATGGTATTGGTCCACTGCTTCATGTTCACGGCATCCGTATCATACTGACCGGCTGCTAAACCGGTGAGTTTACGGGTCACGGAATTTCCGGCAAAGCCATCTGTACCAATGGAAACGACACCAGCACTGCTGTTCCATACGCCACCGCTGGTAGTACCGGCATTGCCTTTGGTAGAAAGCCAGCTGCTCCATGTACTGTCCTGAACATTCCAGCCCTGGCTGGTAGTATCTGTTGATCGCTCTGTAGTGGATCCAGAACCAATGGCCACACTAGTTGCAATCTTGGCCGTAGCAGCACTGCCTAATGCAATAGCACTAGCCGCCGAAGAATCTATAGCAGCCGTTTTACCAATAGCAATAGAATTCCCAGCCGGAGCGACGGTCTGATAACCGATAGCAATGGCGTCCGGATCCGTTGAAGCTGTACCAGCAGAGGCTTCTCGACCAATAGAGATACTTCGCGTACCTAACGATTTTGCCAAATAGCCAAAAGATATAGCACTACCGGCACTGGCGACCGTATCATAACCAATAGACATAGAATAAGAACCACTTGCATTTGCATTAGTCCCTTGGGCCATAGCACCGCCACCGCTGGCTACTGCATTATAACCGAAAGCACTGGCTCGGACGCCGGCGGTAGTAGCATTACGGCCTACAGCCATAGCATTTTCACCACTAGCATTTGCAGATGCACCGACGGCAATGTTTCCTTGATTTGTAGCTTGCGCACCCGACCCCGTAGCTACTGCATAAATCGCGCTCGCATTAGAGTTTTTACCAATGGCAACGGCTTCAATCGCGGTAGCCGAACTCGCACCACCAATTGCTACCGTAAAGCCCGAAGTCGATTGAGATGCAGCACCGATGGCAACCGCAGAGTCTCCATTTGCATCATATGAGGTCCTAGAAGTATCCGTATTACCGGCAATAGCATTATTACCAATAGCGATAGTATTCGTAGAATACGAGCGAGTATTTGTACCAAAGCCCATAGCATTTTCATAGGCTAGTGTGCCGCCGTCAGGTTGACCGACGACAACATTTTGACCGATAGCAATACCATGAACCGCATTTGATCGGTTGTTAGAACCTAAAATAACCGAGTTACCGGCACGACCGTAGGCAATATTGTCGTGACCGATTAGGACCCGGCCGCCGAAAGCCGAACTCGTGTTAGACCCATTAGGCGTATCTTCTGACGGCCCATAGTTCGCCGTTATGGCAGTCTGATTTGCGCCGATTACAACGTCATTAAGACTATAAGCTATGGCATTATAGCCGATAGCAACGGCTTTATTATTAGTGGCTCCTGCCGTACCGGCAATACTGCCTAGACCAAAAGCAAGGGAATAATCATTGGCAGCCGTACCACCGGCTATAGCTGCCGCATTGGTGCCGCTCGCCGTCGAACCGTTACCGACAGCTACAGAGTTAGTACCGCTTGCATTGGATCCGCCGCCTGCAGCCACGTTTGTGGTCCCACTAATAGTCCCCCAGGCATTGGTTGCAAATGCCGGAAACGTTAGGGTTGAAGCAATCCCCAAGGACAGACTGGTCACGACGGCCAGCCGCAGCAGGCTATGGGGTACGCGCGACGTGTGCTGCGATTTTGTTTTACTATTTCTCTTAGCAAGTTCTGAAACGACTATGTAGGCATTTCTCACCTTACTCCAAACGACCTTGTAGATCTTATTCATAAAAAACCTTCCTCCTTTTAAATCCCAATAACAACTCGTAAAAAACGGATGTACTCGGAATCTATCCTGACAGTAGGCAAATCTAGGACCTGTCAGGATCTGTCAATGACTTGTGATGTATGGTTACAACAAAAAAATACCGTCTCGGTAAATCGTTCCCCCGTTGAAACGATCAATCACAGGTCATGCTGTCAACACCCCTTCCTGCTGTGATGTTTTTTCAATGAAACGTATACACTCTAACGATAAGTTACACTTCAAAAAATAAAATTGGGACCACATAAAAACTTATTTATAAATATCATTTCTCTTTTAATATTTGACAATACTCATCCACAAAGTTTTATTTATTTTGTTTTATTATTGAAGTTGTAAGCTAAATCATGTACTATAAATACGCTAGTTATCCCAATTTATCTTTATATTATAATGTGGATTGTTTTAATCTTTGATATAGTATATCATTCTGTCAAATAACTTGTAAAGCTTATCTATAAGAAATTTTGTGTCTTTACATAAATATTAACACCATAAAAAATATAAATTTTCTCTAACAAAGTATATCATGTGTCAATATATTACAATTTTAACTATAAGAAAGGGCCCCTATTCCCTTTTATAGAAAGGCGAAAACAAAAAGGACAACATAATTTCTATATAAAAAACAGCCGAATTGGGATATATCGGCTGTTTCTGGAATACATCTATTGTTTAGCATATCTTGTCCCAAATAAGCGTATAGATCACTAATCAGGACATAATTTGTCTATAATACACCTATTATTCGCAAAAGTTTTGAATAATTTTTCTGATTCAAAAGGGCAAAAAGAAAAAGCCCGGTTGTATCATTACTCAAAGAATAATGGATACAACCGGGCTCATGTATGGTGGGCGGTAATGGATTCGAACCATCGACCCCCTCGATGTCAACGAGATACTCTAACCAACTGAGCTAACCGCCCATACAGCGCAAGTTTCATGCGACTTGTATAGTATACCGTGTTTTCGTCTTCTTGGCAAGTCTTTTTTATTATTTTATCTTTTCCAATTCTACCTCCATTTGGCGCTCGGTCAGGACGCCGCGATAAGGAAAGCTCATCTGGCCGCCCCGGGCGATGAAGATGACCTGCGGCACGTCGGCGATGCCGTAGTCACGAAAAAGTTGGCCGTCACCGCCATAGACGGGGATCCCGTAGCCTTTCTTGCGGCAGTAGGCTGCCCCCTTGTCAGCATCGGGACCGGTAGGCACGGCGACAAAGGTAACGTCCGCTCCATACTTCTGATACATCTCTTCCAGAAGGGCTAAGTTCTTCAGGCTGTCGTCGCTCCAGACGGCCCAGAAAAAGAGACAGACCGGTTTTTGATTATATAAGTCCTGCAGGCGCACGTCACCATCTTCACCGTAGAGCCGTTCATCAGGGGCCAGCATTTCCGTTTCGGCCCGGCTCACTTCTTCGGCCGCTTCTATTGTCGCCGAGCTGTAGGCATCGGGTTCTTTTTCGGGCCAAAAAAAGAGGCTGAGCACGACGCAGACGGCGGCTAAGCATACCAGTACTTTCGTTTTGTCCTCATGATTTCTCCTTTCGTCTATTATACCCGACTGACGAATAAACTTCAAACGACCGCAAGGCCCAAAAAAGGGACCGTGCTGAAGGTAAGGCACAGTCCCTGAATCCGGGGAAAATGAAATATATGAGACGCCTCAGGCGTGAATATAGATACGGACGGCACGATTGATGAGGTTGATTTTCCGTCCATAGAAGAGATAATACAAGACGAAGCAGGCAGCGGCGATGACACCGGCTACAATGTAGAGCTGCGGGAAGGTCAAGAGGCCCTGGAGGCTGCCGAGAACGTAAGGACCGACGCCGATGCCGAGGTCAAGGGCGACGAAGTACGTCGACAAGGCAACGCTGATACGGTAGGGCGGCGTCAATTTGATGCAGACGGCCTGACCGTTCGACATGAAGGTCCCATAGCCGAGGCCGACGAAGACGCCGGACAAGAGGAGCTGCCACGAAGTCCCTGTAATGCTGAGCAGGAAGAGGCCGATGGCAAGACAGATGTAGCAAGGATAGAGGACGTAGTTTTCGCCTTTGCGGTCGAAGATGATGCCCGTCAGCGGACGAGTCAAGGTAATGACGACGGCGTAGACGACGAAGAAGAAGGTCCCGGCTTCGACTAAGTTGATTTCCCGGGCATAAGCGGCCAGGAAGGTCAGGACGCTGGAATAGGCAAAGCCCATGAAGAAACCGATGATGGAGATGACCATGACGCGGTATTCGACGTAGTTGTCGAGGGTCATGGCTTTCATCTTGGCGATCTGTTCGGACGTCAGTTCAATTTCATTGATATGAAGGATGATGCAGCCGATCATGCACAGGCCGACCAAGACGGCGCAGAGGGTAATGATGAAGGTGAAGTTGGTAATGACGATGAGGAGCATGCCCAAGAAAGGACCGACAGCAGCGGCCAGGCTGGTGCTGAGGCCGTAATAGTTGATGCCCTGGCCTCTCTTTTCAGGCGGAATACAGGAGGCAACGATGGTGTTGGTCGCCGTCGATACGATGCCGTAAGCCATGCCGTTGAGGAAGCGGATTACGTAGAGAATAGCTAGATTCGGGATATAGAAATACAATAAGGTCGTTACGAAGTAAAAGATGATGCCGCCATAAAGAGACATGCGGCGGCCGTAGAGTTCAATGGCCTTGCCGAACTGAAGGCGTGCCAAGAGGGTGCCGACGATGAAGATGCCCGATGCCAGTCCCGCTTCCCCTAAAGAGGCGTGGAGTTGGTCTTTAGCGACGACGGCGATGATGACCATTAACAGATAATAGATGAGGTAGACGACGAAGTTGATTCCCGTATCAAGCAGGAAATCCTTGTTCCAAAGTGATTGATTTGACATACAGCATTCACTGCTCCTTTCGTATTTGCAAGCTAGATTCTACACCTTCCGCCGCCCCTTGTATAACAGAAAAAAAAGATATTTGTCATCGTTTTTTTTGATGACAAATATCTTTCATGGACTAGGTTTCAATGTGGTAGACGCGGCGGATATACTCGACAAATACTTGGATGGCAGCGTACTTAGGATCTTTTTTTTGTAGACCAAATAGCATGGCAAATGGATAGGCGGATCGAGCTGAGCGTAGTTTTCGACGACGCCCATAGCCCGTAAAAATCGTTCGGGCAGCAAGGCCCCGATCTGGTTCTGCTGACAGTAATTGAGCATGGCATAGGGCGTAGAGAACCAGGCTTTCGTCTTCTGGGGCTGACAGTCCTGGGCTTCAAAATAACGGCCGATATAGGCGTTCATCTCATACTGCGGCGAATATTGCGCCAAGGGCTCTGCTGCTACGTCTTTCGCGGGAATGGAAGTACCGCTGACGTCGAGACCCGGCTTATAGTAGACGATGTTGTCGGTCCCAAAGAAAACCTTTTCGTAGTCGTCGAGGTTAAGGCTCGGCAAGTAAAACAGGGATACGATATCGAGACGGTCATCCTTCAGCCATTGGAGCATTTCCCGCACTTCGAGGTTATAGACCCGAAAGGACGCGCCGCTGTGATGATCCTGAAAGTAAGCCAGATGGCGGTTCATGTGGACGTCACCTAAGGACAGCATGATACCCACGGCCAGAGGTTGGGCCGTCGCCGCCCTTCCGGGAAGCTCACTGACGACGGCTTCGAGTTCACCGAGGATATGGCTTATCTTGGTATAAAAGTCCTTCCCTTCCGGCGTCAGGTGGCTGCCGCGGTTGGAGCGCTCGATGAGGTGGACGCCTAGGAGTTCTTCCAGCTTCTTCATTTGAGCGCTGAAGGCCGACTGAGTGATGTTAGCCGCCTTAGCAGCGGCTGTAAAGTTACCGTATTTACTGTAAATGACAAAATTCCGCAATTGCTGTATCGATGGCAATTCCATGTTACTCCCCCACTTGAAAAGGGACTTCGCATCCGGGCATCTTGCCGGGGCGCGAGTCCCTGTGTCATCCTTACTGCAATACAAAACGAGGAAACTGTCCCAAGCTTTATGCCGGGACAGTACCTACTGAATCGTTATTCCGAAAAAAGTTCATCAAAAGCGGCATTAGCTGCGTCGAATTCTTCATCCGTCGGCGCAACATAGACTTCTTCGCCGTCTTCCACATCGACGCGGGCTACGATAGCATCGCCGTCGTCGTCGGCATCGTCGTCTTCACTGTCAGGAACTTCGACGAGAAGGGCGAATACTTTGCCGTCAATGTCGATGCGCTGTACTTCCTGATAATTTACTTCATTGCCGTCGTCATCCGTTGCGGTAACGATGATAACTTCTTCCAATTCGTTGTTCATTTCTTCCGACATGATAGTCCTCCTTAGTGAGCATGAGCGTCTAAATAATTTTGTAAAATAAGGATTGCCGCCATTTTATCGACAAATTGCTTGCGCTTTTCGCGCCGCACATTTCCTTCTTTTAATACATTCTGGGCCATGATGGTCGTCAGGCGTTCATCCCAATAGACAATGTCTACGTTCGGGACGGTTTTCTGGAATCGTTGAACGAATTCTTCGATGTGTTTCATGTTATCACTGTAATCACCATTCATATGGCGTGGTTTGCCTACGACGATGCAGTGTACTTCTTTTTCTTTGATCAGTTCGTGCAGGCGGGCAAAGTCTGCTTCATCCGACTTGCGGCGAATCGTTTCTACGCCTTGGGCCGTAATCAGCAGGGCGTCGCTGCAGGCAACGCCTATCGTCTTGGAACCGACGTCGAGTCCTAAAATTCGCATATGCCTCCTATAAGTTCCGCTGTTTGACGTAGGAACGGACTAATTCTTCGATCAGTTCGTCCCGTTCAATGCGGCGGATATTGCTGCGAGCATTGTTGTGGCTCGTAATATACGTCGGATCACCGGACAGTAAGTAGCCGACGATCTGATTGATCGGGTTGTACCCTTTTTCTTCCAATGCGTGATAGACATCTTCGAGAATCATGGACGCAACGGTCTGTTCTTCGCTGCGGTTTTGCATAATCATCGTTTCGTCATTGACTGCCATATTGACTCACATCCTTTTTATTCAATTGGCATGACTGCCAAAAATTTATCCTAACAAATCACGGACGGCATCGGCGCCAGCTTTTAAGGCATCGGCCAATTTTCCGGTTCTTTGCCGCCGGCCTGGGCCATATCGGGACGACCGCCGCCGTTCCCACCGGCTGCCTGAGCGGCTGCCTTGATGATCTTGCCGGCGTGGAGGCCGCGTTTGACATCGGCTTTAGCGACCTTGCAGACGAAGTTAACTTTATCGTCGTGGGCCATTCCCAAGAGGACGACGCCGCTGCCGACCTTATCGAGGACGGAGTCGGCCAAATCGCGGAGGTTGTCCATGGAATCGGCCTGGGCTACAGCCGTGATGACCGAGACCCCGCCGATATCTTCCTTACCGGCTAAGATGCTGTCCATATCGGACATGGCGGCTTCTTTCTTGAGCTGAGCCAGTTCTTTTTCCATGCCTTTGGCCTGAGCCAGGAGGGCTTCTAATTTAGCCGTCGTATCGCCGACTTTGGCTTTGAGCAGGTCGGCCAGTTGCTGGAGTTCACGGGATTCTGCTTTAGCTACTGCCAGGGCTGCTTCGCCGGTGACGGCTTCGATGCGGCGGACGCCGGATCCAGTCCCGGATTCACCAGTAATGCGGAAGGAGCCGATGACCGACGTGTTGTCGACGTGGGAGCCGCCGCAGAGTTCGCAGCTGAAGTCATCGACGGAGACGACGCGGACGACGTCGCCGTATTTTTCACCGAATAAGGCCATGGCGCCCTTTTCTTTGGCGTCATCGATAGGCATTTCTTCGATGGTTACAGGTATATTCTTAAGAATTTCTTCGTTGACCAGGTTTTCGATAGCATCGAGTTCGGCCTGGGTCACGGGCGAGAAATGGGTAAAGTCAAAGCGCAGGTGGTCCGGCGTGACTAAGGAGCCAGCCTGGTTGACGTGATTGCCCAAAATCTTGCGCAGGGCGGCCTGCAGGAGATGGGTTGCTGTGTGGTTACGGGCCAGGTTCAGATGGCGTGTCTGATGGACTGTAACGTCGACAGTATCGCCTGTCTGAAGTGTCCCTTCATCGACGGTGGCGATGAGGTATACTAAGCCATTCGGAAGTGCTTTGGCATCGGTAACCTGAACCTTCCCTTTTTCGCCGGCCAGAACACCCGTATCGCTGAGCTGGCCGCCGCCTTCGGCGTGGAAGGGGTTGTTGTCAACGATAATCGTCACTTCTTCCCCAGCCTGGGCTGCATCGACTTCGACGCCGCCTTTACCGATCATGACGATAGAGGCTTTGGTGGCCGACGGGTCGTTGATCAGTTTCGACTGGTCAAGTTTGGTCGTGTCCGGCGTAGCTACTTTGGCTGATACGTCGGCACGGGCAGCGCGGGCCCGTTCCTGCTGTTCCTTCATGGCTGCTTCAAAACCATCGGTATCGATGGTCATGCCATTTTCACCAGCGATTTCTTCGGTCAGTTCCATGGGGAAGCCATACGTATCATAGAGTTTGAATACGTTATCGCCGGAGAGGACTTTATTGTCGCTCTGGCTCATCATGTCGTTCAAGAGTTCCATGCCCTGAGCCAGGGTAGCACTGAATTGTTTTTCTTCCGTATCGATGATCTGTTTGATCAGTTCCTGACGTTCCCGCAATTCCGGATATTCATCGCCGAGGATATCCATGACTGTATCGACGAGGCTGCCGAGGAACATGTCGCGGATGCCCAAGAGGCGGCCGAAACGGACGGCACGGCGCAGGATACGGCGCAGGACGTAACCCCGGCCTTCGTTAGACGGCAGGATGCCGTCGGAGATCATGACCGTAATGGCCCGAATATGGTCGGCAATGACCTTCATGGCGATCTTCTGCTGCGGATCGCTGTAATCGCCGTGGCTGATGGCAATGACCTTTTCGATAATCGGGAAGATCAGGTCTGTTTCAAAGTTCGATTCCTTCTGCTGAATGACCGAAGCCAGTCGTTCGAGGCCGCAGCCGGTATCGATGTTTTCTTTTCGAGGGGTTCGTATTTTCCGTCTTTCGTCCGGTTGAACTGGGTGAAAACGAGGTTCCAAATTTCCAGGTAACGGTCGCAGTCACAGCCGACGTTGCACGTAGGCTGGCCACAGCCGCGTTCAGGGCCGAGGTCGTAGAAGATTTCGCTGTCCGGACCGCAAGGGCCTTCGCCGATTTCCCAGAAGTTATCGTCGAATTTGAAGATTCTTTCGTCGGCAAGACCGATCATATTATGCCAGTAATCATAGGCTTCTTTATCATCGGGATAAATGGTAACGTATAATTTGCTCTTGTCCAGTTCGAGTACTTCTGTCAAAAATTCCCAAGCCCAGGAAATGGCTTCCTTCTTGAAATAGTTGCCGAAAGAGAAGTTGCCGAGCATTTCAAAGAACGTATGGTGACGGGCCGTGCGGCCTACGTTGTCGATGTCCCCGGTACGGATGCACTTCTGGCTCGTCGTGACCCGGTACGACGGCGGGACGAGCTTGCCCGTAAAGTACGGCTTGAGCGGGGCCATGCCGGCGCCGATGAGGAGCAGGCTGGGGTCGTTTTCCGGAATGAGGGGAAAACTGTGCAGGATCAGATGTTCCTTGCTCTTAAAAAATTGTAAATAGGCCTTACGGATTTCATTACCCGTCATGTACTTCATAGTAATAAACACTCCCTCTACATATCTTTCTATATGGGAAAATTATACGCTCATTTCCCCCGGTTCGGCAACCTTTTTTGACGATAAAAAATCGGAAGGACTGCCGTATAAGGAATGGCTAGAGACGACTTGTTCCCTAGCCATTACATCTTATTTTCGAACCCTGGTAGCGCCGACGTAACGCGACGACCAGTAGCCGCTGTCTAAACTGTCTACGCGGATACCGCCGCTGCTGGTAGCGCTGATGAAGTTGTTGTCACCGACATAGATACCGGTATGAGACACGCCCGGTTCATAGGTCGTAAAGAATACTAAATCGCCCGGCATGAGGTCCGTGCGGCGAACCCGCTGGCCGACTTCGTACTGTTGATCCGCCATACGCGGAAGTTCGATGCCGTTATGGGAAAAGACATACTTGGTAAATCCCGAGCAGTCAAAGCCATCGGGCGTATTCCCGCCAAATACATAGGGAACGCCCAGGTACTGATACGCTGAGTTGACCAATTGATTGCCAAAGGCATCACCGCCGCCAAAGTGCTTATATTTCGATACGGCCTGGTCGTTGACCTTGATATCTTGTGCTTTCTTAGCGACTGGGGGATTATTCTTGGGTGGATTCGCAGGTAACATGGAGCGACTGCCCGTCAGGAGATAATAAGTCCAACCGCCAACGGTACCGCTGACCTGGATTTTCTTATCTTTCTGATATTTCGACACGGCCTGTGCCGTTTCTTTCGTGTATACTCCGTTGACATTGACTTTGTAGCCCTTGCTGCGCAGCCCTTGCTGAACAGAACGGACTTCATCGCCGCGGCTGCCGACGGTTAAGGTCGACGCAGCCAGTGCCGGTACAGCAGTACACATGAAAATGGCAGTCAATATCCAAACTTTACTGTTTTTTCTCCACATAAAAACTCCTCTCTGTCTCGAAGTCCATACAACGCAATAGGCATTTATGGTTCTTTTCGCTGGCCCAGTTCGGCACGCAGCCAATACAGGGGCCTGTGTTTTACCTCTTCAAAGATACGTCCTATATACTCTCCGATGACACCGATAAAAATGAGCTGAATACCGCTGAACAGGCACTGGACGATCATCATCGTCGTCCATCCCGGTACCACTTTGCCCACTAAATTACTGTAAACGACATGCAGGATCAGCAGTAAACTTAAAATCCCGCTTAATATGCCGATGTAAAAGGAAACCCGTAAGGGTATTTTTGAATAAGCCATGATTCCATCTAAGGCAAAATGGAGCATTTTGCGCATGGAAAATTTTGAACTGCCGGCGTAGCGTTTAGGGGCTACGAAACGAACGAAGGTCTGTGTATAGCCGATATCCCCGATCAGGCCGCGAATGAAACGGTCGTGTTCGCGAAATTGTTTAAACGTTTCCAAAACCTTTTTGTCAATGAGGCGGAAATCAGAGCCGCCGGGCGTGATGTGAACCGGTGACACGGCATTCAAGACGCGATAGTACCATTTGGACGTCAGTTTCTTTACAAAACCTGCGTCGTCGGTCGCTTCGCGAATCGTCTGCACGACGTCACTGCCGTCACGCCATTTCTGAACCAGGTCGGGAATCATTTCCGGCGGATGCTGCAAATCACCGTCCATGGTGATAATCGCATCGCCGCGGGCATGGTCCATTCCACAGGTAATGGCCAGTTGATGCCCGAAATTGCGAGCCAGGATAAAGGCCCGGACGTGTTCGTCCTCTTGGGCCAGCCGACTGAGAATAAGGGGCTAGCATCCTTAGAACCGTCGTCTACGAAGATTATTTCATAATCCATATCGAGTGTCGCTGCGGCTTTCGTCGCCTCCATATAGAATTTCTCAATATTCGGCTGTTCATTATATACGGGAACGACAATCGACAGTAATTGTCCTTCCGTCCCTCTTTCTTCTAAATTCAATTATATCATCCCAATATTTTTATTGTCAAAACCGGCAGCCTTGCATTCGGGTACAAGGGTTACCAAGAAGTCACTGATTTCAGCTTGTGAAGCGTAGCCAATGATTCGTTTAAGCGGTTTACCGCCTTTAAAAAACAATAGCGTCGGAACGGCCATGATTTCATACTTTTCAGCGAGTGCGCGGTGGTTGTCGACGTTGACCTTCACGACGCTGACGGCGTCGCCAAAGCGAGCGGCAGCTTGTCTGACTTCGGCATGAACCATCTTGCACGGTCCGCACCAGGGTGCCCAGAAGTCGACGACGACGATGCCCGGCTGATGAAAGACTTTTACTGAAAAATCGGAATCACTGTCAAGCGACACGATTGCCATAATTACCTAACCTCCTAACTAGCCGATAATAAATCACACTAATTATATCAAAAAACACCGCGATTTTCCAGTAAAATCGCGGTGTATCTCGTGTCAACAAGAAAAAAATATATATTTTTAAGGCAGATTCGTAAACTCCATGATCCGATGAAAGAGATTTTTAGCCAAGGGCCCGAAGCCGTCGCTTTTAAGGGACGAGTAAGCCAGGGCCGGATGGTCCGTCGGAAAGAGCTTGTTCAGCTGCGCTAAGTTGCGGTGCTTTTCATTGGCCTTCAATTTATCGGCCTTGGTCCCGACGATCTGCAAAGGTACGCCGCTGGAGGCCAGCCATTCATAGGCTTCGCGGTCGATGGCAAGACCGGGATGACGCAGGTCGACGAGGAGGCACAAGACGCAGAGGTTTTCAGAGGCCGTGACGTATTCACTGATGAAAGCACTCCAGCGGTCGCGGTTCTTGCCGCCGGTCTTGGCAAAGCCGTAACCCGGCAGATCGACCAGGAAAAAGGGAAGGCGCCGCTCCCCTTCTTCTTCATCGCGACGCCGCAGGGCGGCCTTGAAATAGTTGATGGTCTGGGTCTTCCCCGGCGCGCCGCTGACCCTGGCCAGGCCGCGGTGGCGGCAGAGGGAATTGATCAGGCTCGACTTGCCGACGTTAGAGCGGCCGAGAAAGGCCACTTCCGGAAGATTGTTCGTCGGATATTGATCGCGGCGGACAGCCGTTGCCGCATACTCGGCCTGAATGATGTCGAAAGAGGCCATCAGGACTTCACCAGTGCCTGAGCCAGCACTTCATCCATGTGGTGGACGAATACGAATTTGACGTCGTCCTGAACGGACTGGGGCACGTCGACCATGTCGCGGCGGTTCTGTTCCGGAAGCAGGATCTTTTTAATGCCGGCCCGGTGGGCAGCAATGACTTTTCCTTGATGCCGCCGACGGGAAGGACTGTGCCGCGCAGGGTAATTTCACCGGTCATGGCGACGTCGTGGCGGACCGCTTTACCGGTCAGGGCCGACGTAATGGCCGTGGCCATGGTAATCCCGGCTGACGGACCATCTTTGGGGATGGCCCCTTCGGGCAAGTGGATGTGCAAATCGGTCTTGGTGTAAAAATCTTCGGCAAGGCCTAAGGCTTCGGCACGGCTGCGGATATAGGTGACGCCGGCTTCGGCCGATTCTTTCATGACGCTGCCGAGTTGTCCCGTAAGCATCAAACGGCCACGGCCTTTGACGGCCACGGCTTCTGTTTCCAGGACTTCTCCGCCGACCTGCGTCCAGGCCATGCCGGTGACGATGCCGACTTCGTCGTCTTTATGAATCGTGTCGGGCAGGAATTTTACCGGCCCTAAGAGCTTTTCTAAGTTCTTGACCGATACGCTGAGGGGCACTTCGTCATTCATGAGCAGGGATTTCCCGATGCGGCGGCAAGCCGTACCGATCATCTTTTCCAAGCGGCGGACCCCGGATTCACGGGTGTAGCCGGAGATGATACGGCGCAGGACGGCATCGGAGAATTTAGCCTGGCTGGCTTTAAGGCCGTTTTCCTTGATCTGTTTCGGTACCAGGTATTTCTTGGCAATCTGGACTTTTTCGTCTTCCGTATAGCTCGTGAAGTCGATGATTTCCATGCGGTCCATCAAGGGACGCGGAATGTTGCTGAGAACGTTGGCCGTCGTGATCCAGAAGACTTTGGACAAGTCAAAGGGCAGTTCCAGGAAATGGTCACTGAAGGTATGGTTCTGTTCCGGGTCGAGGACTTCGAGGAGCGCCGACGACGGGTCTCCCCGCATATCGGCGGTCATCTTATCGATTTCGTCGAGGAGGAAGACCGGGTTCTTGACGCCGGCCTGCTTCATGCCGCTCAAGATGCGGCCCGGCAGGGCGCCGATATAGGTCCGGCGATGGCCACGGATTTCGGCCTCATCGCGCACACCGCCTAAGGAGACGCGGACGTATTTACGGTTCATGGCTCTGGCAATGGACCGGGCGATACTGGTTTTCCCCGTTCCAGGAGGGCCAACGAAGCAAAGGATCGGTCCCTTGAGGCTATGGGTCAGTTGTTTTACCGCCAAGTATTCGATGATGCGGTCTTTGACCTTATTCAGACCGTAATGGTCTTCGTCGAGAACCTGCTGGGCTTCATTGAGGTCCAGTCGGTCCTTCGTTTCTTTCTTCCAAGGAAGAGCCATGGCCAGGTCCAGATAGGTCCGGATAATCGCCGATTCGGCCATCATAGGCGGCATGGAATCGAGGCGGTCCGTTTCTTTGAGCAGGGCCTTTTCGATATCTTTATCAAGTTTCATCTTCTTGATCTTATCGCGAAGTTCCTGCACTTCCGTATCTTTATCGACCTTGTCCCCCAGTTCATCGTGGATGGCCTTTATTTTTTCGCGCAGATAGTATTCTTTCTGCTGCTGATCCATCTTACCGCGGACTTCGCGGTTTAATTTCGATTCGAGGTTAGCAATGTCGACTTCCGTATCGAGAAGCGAGCCGATGCGGCGCAGACGAGCTTCGACGTCGGTCATTTCCAGAATCTGCTGGCGGATGACCAGTTTCAAAGGAAGCTGCGACGCTGCGTAGTCGGCCAGGACGCCCGGACCTTCGATGCTCTTGGCAATTTCGCTGGCTTCTTCGCCGTCACGAAGTTTATCGAGCCAATCGAGGAGGCGTTTGAGAATGACCCGGCGCAGGGCTTCTTCTTCCGTCGCATTGCGGCTGATTTCAGCTACTTTGATGGCAGCGCCTTCGAGATAGCCGGCTTTCTGGGAAAAGCCCTGCATGCGGACACGGGAAATCCCGTTGACCAAAATGCGGACCAAGCCGCCCGGCATGCGGAGAAACTGTTCGATTTTTACGACGCAGCCAATAGTATAGACGTCGTCAAAGCCCGGATTGTCTTCGTTTTCATCGACCTGGGTAGCCACTAAGAGCTGGCGGTCATGCTCCATGGCATAGTCGACCGCTGCCAGGGACGTATCCCGGCCGATGTCGATGTGACTGACCAGATTGGGGTAGACGACAATACCGCGAAGGGGAACAAAAGGCAAAGACAGAATATCGCGTTCATCCATGACAATGTTTTCTTCCATATTTTCACCTTCTTCTATTAAAAATAAACTCATTTCCGGTTTAAGAAATGAGTTTTATCATACCACTATATCATTTTGCCTCTTTCAAAACGAGATCCGGCTCAGCGCCGTCCTTGACGCAGGCATCCGTTACGACGCATTTTTCAACGTCGTCGCGGCTCGGTACGTCAAACATGACATCGAGCATGATCCGTTCGATGATCGAGCGAAGTCCGCGGGCACCGGTATTGCGCCGCAGCGCTTCCTTGGCAATGGCCTGCAGAGCGTCCGGCGTAAATTCGAGATCTACGTCATCCATGGACAGCATCTTCTGATACTGTTTGACCAGGGCGTTCTTGGGCTCTGTGAGGATATGTACCATCGCTTCTTCATCAAGAGGATTGAGTGTAACTAAAACAGGCAGACGGCCGATCAATTCAGGAATGAGGCCGAACTTCTGGAGGTCCGTCGGGATGATGTCCCGCAGGAGGGATTCCGATGGAATGTTCTTCCTTGGTCTGAATGTCAGCGCCAAAGCCCATA
>ENA-OQJP01000162-OQJP01000162.1-human-gut-metagenome-genome-assembly--contig:-NODE-162-length-25966-cov-7.752506_pt1 | contig 25966 bp, 29 predicted proteins | sample MGYA00242611_ERZ504778 | MGnify/ENA primary metagenome ERZ504778 (study PRJEB26092, sample SAMD00036349) | human gut metagenome | host: Homo sapiens | study: EMG produced TPA metagenomics assembly of...
GATCTGCGCAAGGGTGGTTTTCCCCGCGCCGTTTTGCCCCGTTATGGCGGTCACCCTGCCTTTCGGAAAGGAGAGGGAAACATCATCGAAAATGACTTCTTTGCATATTCTTTTCGAGAGCCCTGCTGTCTTCAAGACGGCAGGGCTCTCGTCCAATACGGAGGGAGCGGGAGAGCGCTTTCCCTCGTGCGGAGAACGCAGGCCCATCCCTAAGATGTCTGCTTTTGGCAGGAGGAGCAGATCCTCCGGTGTATACTCGGCCGCTATTCTGCCATCCCGCAGATATAAAAAGCGGTCTGCGATCCCCATCAGCCAGTCGATCCGATGCTCCGCGAGGAGCAGGGTAAAGCCCTGCTCCTTGAGCTGCCGGAGGGTCTGCGCAAGCTGCCGCGTCCCGGCGGCATCGAGGTTGGCCGTCGGCTCATCGCACACAAAGACCTTTGGCTTCATGGCATATACGGACGCAATGGCCGCCCGCTGCTTTTCTCCGCTTGAGAGGACGTCAACTGCCCTGTCCCTCAAACGGGACAGCTTCAGTGCCTCTATGGCGGCGTCCGTCCTCTCCCGTATCTCCCGGGTGGACAGGCCGTAATTCTCGCAGGGAAAGGCCACCTCTCCGGCAAGCTCGGAGGAAAAGAACTGGCTTTTGGGGTCCTGAAAAACGCTTCCTACCAAACGCCCGATCTCCCATGTGGAAAGCCTTGATATGTCCTTGCCGTCTATCCTCACACTTCCGCTGAAGGCTCCGGGATAATAGGACGGCGCAAGCCCGTTGACAAGCCTTGTCACGGTGGTCTTGCCGCAGCCGGAAAGCCCCGTCAGCACGACGCATTCGCCGCTTTTTACCGAAAGGGAAATGTCCCGCACGCCTCTGTCCGAGTTTTCGTATTGAAAGGAAGCGCGTGTAAGCTCGATCATGCCATGCTCCTTTCCAAAACCAAATAGGAAGCCGTGACTATCGCACATGCGGCTGCCGCGATGTGATCCCGCGCCCCGATCCTTTTCTCATAATAGCTGCCGCGCACGCCCGGACGCTCCGCGCCTCTTGCAACGGCGGAAACGGAAAGCTGATCCGCAAGCTGCAATACCCGAAGAAGAAACGGAACCAGCACATACTCCATGCTCTGCACGGGATGTGCGAGCAGCTGTCCCGCCGCGGTCAGCCCCCGGTTTTTCATGGACCTGCCTACGCCCTTCAGCTCCGTCCGCATGGTGGGAAAGAAGCGAAAGACCACAAGAAGCCCGAGAATGAACGGGGTAGGCATACGGAGGCGGGATAAAAACGCGGAGAGCATCCCCGGCGGCGTGGTGATCAGATCCCATGACACCAGAAAGATCGGTGACAGATTCCAGAACATCAGAACATAAAACTCCGAAAAGACCGGCATGCGCAGCCCGTGGAAGCGGATGCCGTAGAGCAGCAGCGCCAGCAGCAGATAAAAGCAGCCATAGGACGCGGCAAGGCGGAAGTTCCGCTGTAAGACGAGATAAAGAAGCGCGCCGCCGGTCAGGATGCAGGTGAGCAGCACATTCCTGCCGATCGTTACTCCGGCAAAGACGCACAGCAGCGCCCACAGCTTGACCGGCACCGCAAAGGATGCGTCCGCTCTCATAGAACGCCGGCCTTCTGAAAATGCCTGCGGATCAGCCGACTGCCCACCATGCAGCCTAAAAAGCCCATCAGTGTCGTGAACAGCAGAATAAAGGTCAGCCAGCCGGGAGAGGTGTAGTAACGCACATAGGAATCGATGTAGCTCTGCTCCATGCCGCTTGCCAGCGCAAAATCGTAGTAGGTGTCCCAGAAGAACCAGATGGGCAGCAGATTGACCCCGTTGTATAAAAGGCTCGCCACCGTCCAGGCGGCGGTCAGCCGTTTCGGTTTTTGGCAGGAGCCTTCCTTCCAGAGAATCGCCTCGCAGAGGAGCCCCACGAGAACATAATAAGGAAGCAAGAACCAGTTTCCCATCAGCAGGAAAATCACGCCGAGGATCGTCATATAGATCAGCGTCACAAACCGCTTGCCGATCCGGCTGACCATGAGCATATAGACCGGCGCGCAGAGGAACATGGTGATCCCCACCGACAGCACCATGCTGACAAAGTCGTTGGCCATGCAGACCATATTGACGACGAGCTGGATCACGATCAGCACTGCGGAGAGCAATACCGTTGTAATAACATCCTTGACCGTCCACTTTTTCTTTTTGTCCATAAATCCATTCCTCCGTTTTCTGTTGATTTATACTACTGTTAAGAATCCGAGCATCCACGCAGCTATAATTTGCAATCCAAATAAAACAATCGTAAGGACCGATGCTCTGGTTTTTCTCTTTACGGCCTGGCTGATCCCCGTGAAAAACCCGCAGATGGCCGCTGCAATTCCGAAATCACGACACACGCGCCTGGAACCGTTTTGCCGATATATTTTTCGGAAACAGCGTTTGCGCCTGCCTCATATGCGTCCGGTGTACCGGATGCATATGCAGCAGGAGCGAGGAACGCGATCATAGTCAGCGCCGCAAGAAAGCATTGGAGGGTCTTGTATCTCGTCAATCTTTCCATAGGGTCATGACTCTATCGTCAGTCTAAAATCACAGCAGTCTCCGCCCTGTCCGAGCGTCTTTGTCCGTCCCCATTTGAGCTTTGGATGCATATGCCCGTAGGCCTCGTCATCCGCGCGGCAAAAGCCGGCCACAATCTCCGGGCAGCCGTATTTCACACAGGTGTCCTGATAGGGGCAGGCCAGCATGTCGAAGCACATTTCCTCCTGCTCTGTTCGTATCCAATCAGCCCGAAAACCGCAGTCCTCTCCAAAGGAGCTTTTTGTCATTTTGGCAAAGAACCTCGGCACCAGCTTATACAGACCCGGTATCTTCATTGCCCCTTGGATTTTTGCACCAACGCCCGCTGCCCGCTTTTCATAATATCTATTCAGAAAAGCCGCCGCTTCCTCACGGGAGATTCCATTTCCCGTCATGGCGTCAAAGGCGGCGATGGCAGGATAGATGCGTTTCCTCGTATGCATATACATCTTTTTCGGCTCGTCGGCGTTTTCGTCTACGATTTCCGCATAACGTCTCCATGCATCTTCTATGATCGCGCCTGTCTTTTCCACGCCATACTGTTTTTCCATTGCAGATACCGCTCCGGTCAAGTATCTTTTGTCTAGCCTTCTATCCATCTGCTTTCCCGCCTTTCAGCGTCCAGCCGATCGCCCGGCTGCGCATTCCCACAAAGCGCCTGTACAGGCCGTCTTCGTGCATCAGCTCCTCATGGTTTCCGCGTTGAACGATCCTGCCGTTCTCCAGCACGATGATTTGATCTGCCGTGCGCACGGTGGACAGACGGTGGGCGATCATCAGGATCGTTTTGCCTTTTGTCAGCTCCCGGATGGCCTTTTGCAGCTCCTGCTCGTTTTCGGGATCCACGCTGGCTGTAGCTTCATCCAAAATGACGATGGGTGCGTCCTTCAGAATTGCCCTTGCAATGGAGATCCGCTGCTTTTCTCCGCCGGAGAGGCTGGAGCCTCCTTCGCCGATCGTTGTCTGATAACCGTCGGGCAGCGCCATGATAAAGTCATGGCAGCAGGCTTTCTTTGCGACTGCTATGATTTCATCCTCGCTTGCGTCCGGTCTGCCAAACCGGATATTGTTCTCGACGGTGTCCTCAAAGAGATACACATTCTGAAACACGATGGCGAAATTCTTGAGAAGGCTGCCGCTGGTATATTCCCGCACATCCCGGCCGCCGAGCGTGATCTGTCCTTCCTTCACATCCCAGAAACGGGCGATCAGACCGACCAGTGTGGTTTTTCCGGAGCCGGAGGGACCAACGATGGCGCAGGAGCTTCCCTGGGGTACGCTTAAGCTGATTTGATGCAATACCTCCTTTTCCCCGTATCCAAAGGACATATTCTTCACTTCGATATTGAAATTTTCCGGCACAAGATCCGCCCCGTTTTCGTCCAGGGATGGAATGTCCATGATGTTATCCAGCCGGTCCAGAGAAGCCTCCACCGCGCGGGCAACGGAGGACATACTGCCCGCCACCTCCACGGCGGCATAGATCATGAAGCTGGACACGAGAAGCAGCAGGCACTTCTCCGGCGTGATGCTTCCTCCTGCCAAAAGATAGGGCGCAAAAACCAGAATAGCCGCCCGTGCGAGCTTGAACACCGTCTGATAGAGCGCCGTCATTTTGGAAAACGCCTTTTCAAGCGCGATATTTGCCTCTTTGCTTTCCTCGATTGCGGTGTCAACTGCTTTTCCGGTGCGCTCCGCCAGCCCAAACGCCTTGACTACGCCCATGCCCTGCACATATTCCAAAACGGCAGTGACCAGGCCAGCCTGGGCTGCCTGACGGCGGGGCGCGTGTTTCCTGCCGACCTTGCCGATAAGCGAATAAACAAGGAGCGCCACAGCAAGTCCGGCCAAGGAGATCAGCCCGATCCGCCACTCATAGATCATAAGCCAAACGCCGATCACGATGGCGTGGATAAACCCGCCCGCCACATTTTCCATAATGGTAACGGACTGCTGCTCCAGATCGCCAAGTGTGGTCGTCACCGCCGCAGTGATATCCCCGAGTCTGTTTTCATTGAAATAGCCCATAGGCGCCCTTTTCAGGCGTTCGCCGATCTCCATGCGCTTTTCCGACCCGAACGCGAAGCTGCCAAGAGTTCTGGCATTGGCAGAAAGATCGACAAACACGATTCGCCCTGCAATGGAAACGATCATGATGCCAAGCGAGATCCAGATCGTGCTTTCAGGCATAACATCGCCGGAAAGCTGCTTCAGGATTCCTGTGAGCACCGTTAGAATGGCCATGATCGGGATCATCTCAAAGAATGAGCTGACAAGGTATGCAAGAAAAGAGCGGATAAGACGCTTCTTCTGTAAGCCCGAGAATAACAAAAGTCTTTGAAACAGCCTTATCATCCCGCCACCTCCTCTGCGGTATCTCTGCCCTGCATATGGGCTTTCCACAATTCCTTGTATAGATCGCTTGTTTCAAGAAGCTCCTCATGGGTTCCTTCCGCAGCGACATTTCCTTTCTCCACGACAAGGATCTTGTCTGCTTTTGTAATGGTAGACAGCCGATGCGCAATGACGATCAAAGTTTTTCCTGCTACAAGCCCTGCGATGGATGCTTGAATAACGGCCTCATTTTCAGGGTCGGTAAATGCCGTGGCTTCATCCAGCACCACGATCGGGCTGTTCTTCAGGATCGCCCTTGCAATGGCGATACGCTGCCTTTCTCCGCCGGAGAGGTGGCTTCCTGCATCGCCCGCCAGCGTATCATAGCCCTCCGGCAGAGCGGCGATGAAATCGTGACAGCTCGCTTTTTTGCCGCTGCCTCGATCTCTGCGTCTGTGGCCTCCGGTTTTCCAATCCGAATGTTTTCCCGGATAGACAGATGGAACAGGAAGTTATCCTGTGACACATATGAGACAAGCTCCATTATCTGAGGGAGAGGAATGTTCCGCACGTCCACGCCGCCAATACGGACGCAGCCGCTCTCCGCCTCCCAGAAGGAGGCGATGAGCCGCGCAATGGTAGATTTACCGGAGCCGGAGGGACCCACAATGGCCGTCATACCGTTTTTTGCGCAGTCAAAGGAAATCCCATGCAAGACCTCCGTCTCTTTGTATCGGAAGGTAACATGATCGAAGGATACGTCGGCGTCCGCAAGGACAGCTCTCTCGGTCGGCCGCACAAGCTCCGGCTCATCCAGAAGATTCCCTACCTCTTTTACGGTGGAATCCACCATGGCCAGGCTGTCGGTGTACTGCAATGCCTGAATCAGTGGCTTTACGAGTCCAAGGGCGAGAATGATGCAGGTGATCAGCGTACCCGCTTCGACCCTTCCGTTTATAAAGAGCCAGCTCCCCAAGGGCAGCACGCCCACAAGCGTTGCCGTCAGGATGGAAAGCCCCATCACATAGTAGCCGCTGGTCTGCTTGAACCAGGTCACTTTGGCTGTCTCGTTTTCCGCCACGGCGTCGGCGTATTTTTTATATGAGCGTTCACCCTGATTGAACGTCTTCACCACTTCGATGCCGCCGATGTATTCCACCGTTGCGGCATCCATGTTTTTCCCTGCGGCAAGTACTCTGGCATATCTCTTCTCGTAATCCTTCATCATTCCCATATAGCAGAAGGCACCCACCGGAATCGTCACAAGAGAGATCAGCGCGAGTCTCCAATCAAGGCTGAAGAGGTAAACGAGCATTAGAATTGGGATCAGGATGTTGGCAGTGAGCTCCGGTACCATATGCGCCAGCGGAAGCTCCAGCTTTTCCACGGTATCCACGATGATCGTTTTGAATTTCCCGGACGGCGTATCAAGGATCGTTCCCATGGGGACACGGGAGAGCTTCTCTGTTATCGCCATGCGGATATTCCGCAGAATGATAAAGGCAGACTCATGGCTTTTCATTGTAGAAAACGTTCCGAACCACACCTGCCCGAGATAGCCCGCAAACGCAATCAATGCCAGAAACGCCAACTTGCTGAAATCATAGTCTTCGTGGCAGATCATAATGATCCCGCGGGACACCGCGATATAGGGGATCATGCCGCAAAGCGCCCCCAAAACCGCAAGTACAACGGAGCCGATCAGTTTCCCTTTGCACGGCTTCGCAAAATCCATCAGAATCGTCATCGCCGAGTTTTCTTTTCCCGTCATCATTCCTCACCTCGCAAAAGTCTTACAATCTTTTCTTTCTGCCCACCGGAAAGGTCCTCCGCGATTTCTCCGTCCCGGATGAACAGTATTCTTGTGCAAATCCGCATCATAAACTCAATATCATGTGTGATGATCAAAAGCACCTTGCCTTGCGTCGCAAGGCTTCGTGTCAAGGTGCCGACCTCTTCCATGCTTTTCAGATCCAGTCCGCTGGTAGGCTCATCGAACACCAGCAGCTCCTTGCCGCAGATATCGCTCACCACAACCGCAAGGCGCTGCATCTGCCCGCCGGAAAGAGACAAGGGATGCCGTTCCTTATACGCCAGCAGATCCACCTTTCCTAATGTGCGGTCGATCTCGTCTTTGTTTGGAGCTTTTATGCCAAGCGCGCATTCCGCCGCCACGCTGTCGGTAAAGAGCTGGTGCCCCACATCCTGCATGACCATGTATGCCTTTTTCCGTCTCAACCGCCGGCTCATCGGTTTTCCAGCCCACAAAACAGTACCGGAGCCGTTCTTTTGCAATCCGCAGAGCATTCTGGCGAGGGTCGATTTCCCGGCGCCGTTGGCGCCCGCAATGGCGATGATCTCTCCGCGGCTTGCCTGAAAAGAGATATCATTCAATACATACCGGCCGCCGAGACGGACGCTGATTTTCTGAGCGGAAAGCAATCCATCGGCAGCGATTGTTTTCACACCGCCCGATTCGGATACCGACAGATCCCTGACACGCAGTCCCATTCTGCGAATATCTGCTTCAGGCAGCGCCTTGAACGCTGAAGCCTCCATGTCCGACGCAATCCGGCCATCCTGCATATAAACGACGCGATCCACAATGTCCATCAGATACCAGATGCGGTGCTCTGCGATCAGAATGGTCTTTCCTGATATTTTCGCCCGTTGGAGCAAATCAGCCAATTCTCCGATGGCCTTCATGTCGAGATTCGATGATGGCTCGTCAAACACAAGGACATCGGGAGCCGAAGCATACACGCTGGAAAACGCGATCTTCTGCTTCTCGCCGCCGGACAGTTCAAAGATATTCCGACCCCGGAGCCCGCTAAGATGCAGCTCCTCCGTAAGTTCATCCAATCGGGAGCGCAGAGCCTCTCGCGGAATGCCCCGATTTTCAAGCCCAAACACGATCTCGCTGTCCGTATCCGTATTGAAAAACTGCGTTCGAGGATTCTGAAAAACCGTCCCTACCGCATCCGATAGCGCAGCAATCTCTGTCTCCCGGGTATCCATACCGTTTACCTTCACCTGCCCCGAAAGATTGCCGTGGAAGAAATGGGGAATCAATCCGTTTGCGAGCCGTGTAACGGTTGTTTTTCCACATCCGGATGGTCCGCAAAGCAGCACGCATTCGCCGGACCGAACAATAAGGTTCAAATCAAGGACTCCGCCGTTCCCGCTTTCAGCGTATGTAAAAGAGACATTTTGAAACGATATCATAATCAAAACACCCCTTTCATTCCCGCGTAGACCATGCCGGCAGCGAGCGCAGCGTAAGCAATTACCACCAGCAAATCAGCAAACGAAAACGCGATTTCCTCTATGCAGCTTCTTTCACCTGTGTGCTCAATGCCTCTTGTAATCGCTGCCTGCGTGATCTCGTCCGAAATTCTGGAAGCAGAAACAAGCAGGGGAACATAGACATACTCCATCGTCTGTATAGGATGGCTGATCAGCCCAGCCGTGGACGCTGATATCCCTCGCAGCGCCATGGCATCCCGTATGGAGGCCCACTCTTCTCTCATGGTCGGGAAATAACGGAGGGTAACGGCAAGAGCGATCGTGAGTCCTTTCGACAATCGGAGCCTTGTGACCGCCGCAAGAAATTCACTTACGCTTGTCGTTGCAATCAGAAAGCTGCCCAGCATAAAACAGGGAAGAAGCTTGCGGATATACACTGCAAACATATAGACGATCCCGCCGAAAGTCACGGGCAGCCTCGGTACGATAAAAAGCTGGATCAGCAGAAGCGTGAGAAAAAAAGCTGCGTATTTCAGCATTCTTTTCAGATTGCCGGAAGTGCTCAGAAGCACAAGCGGAATCCCCGCAAGCACACACTCCACCGCGATGCTTTTATTCATAAAAACGGAAACGCTTGTGACCGCGAGGATCAGAAGCTTCGTCCGTGGGTCGAGTCTCATTTATACAACCCCTGCTTTTTCAAAGTGTTTTTTCATAAGCTTCTTTCCAATCAGTCCGCCGATGATCGCGCAGACGATCGTCCCGATAATCATTGCGGGGATCGCCCACCAGGCAGCCCCAATCGAATGAATCACTCCTTCAAAGGAGGAGAAGTCACCTTTATTCTTCATAAAAGCATCAAACTGTGCGGGCATGACAACCATTGGAATGTATGCCCCCATCGGCGCAAGCGCCATGACGCAGTAGGCAAGCAGGTTTTTCTTAAAGGATCTGAAATCAGCGGAAGCGCAGATAAGATCCGCGATCAAGCCGAAGCCCAGGAAGAATACGGACATCATCCAGAACATTCCTGTAACAAACAGCAAGATCGCCGCGATTACACCGAGAATGGAGAGAGCTCCCTTCTTCGGTATTTTTGCCACATAGAGCATGAAAACTGTCCCCGTAAAGAGCGCCACGATCATTGGCATAAACGGGAAAGTGACCGGCGTCATCTGCGCAACACCGCCAATCACAAACGCCACCACAGCATAGATGAGCGAAAAGATGCCCACTGATATAAAGTCCCTTGTTTCCAGCTTCTTCGAATCTGTTTTAAGCATAATAAACGACCTCCAATTTTATATCGTTTGGTTAGAATATGCTAACTCGCGTGCAAAAAATTAAAGTGATCGTGCATTATTCCAGCCGGAGCAAGCCTTTCCAGCCAGAGTTGAAAAACTTTGCAAGCTCCTCAATATACCGCATCGCTTCATCTTTGGGCATATCATGGGCAATCGTCTCACATACCGCCGTAAAATAGGCGCTGGTGATCATGTGGTGAAGCTGCTTTGTCATTTTCCCGGAGAGCTTTCCTCTTTTGCGGAGAAGTGCGTAGTATTCCTCTGAGCACTCTACCTCCAGTTCCACAAGCTCCTCCAAAAAATTTGCATAGCGCGTACCTTCCGCCCGGCAGAGGATCAGCTTGAAGGCATCAAAATGGGCGTACATATATTCCACAAAGACGCGCAAATACTCAGTGGACAGCTTCAGGCTGTCCTTCGTCTTTTCCTCGGAGACAAGATCGAAATGGGCGGCCTGTGCGGCTTTGAACTGCTCCAACAGTCCCTTTGCCGCCTCGCCCACAAGATCTTCAAAAAGCGCAGCCTTATCCGGGTAATAGCCGTAGAAGGCGCCTTTCGTGAAGCCAGCCTCTGCGACGATTTTATTCAGAGATGCGTCCTTGAATCCTTTTTCCAGGAATTCTTTTTTCCCCACTTCGAGGATCTTCATTTGAGTCTCTGTACGTTCCATTGATGCCTCCCGATATACCGGTAGTATATACTACTGGTATATTATAACCGAGCAGATCGAGTTTGTCAATGAGGTTCGTGATTTTTCTGTTTGCCCAGTTCAATGCAGAGACTCTCTGTCCGCCTGTCCTGGATGCCTGCGCATATTCTTTTCAATACTCCAAGCATCGCCATGCAGCGCAAGGCAGGAACCCCGCAAGTGGTGTCCCTGCCTTTTCGGATAGGCTGTTTGGCAAACGCAAACCGCGCAAGCTGTCGCTAAAGTTATCGTCAGCGGCGGGCATCATTTCTCACTCCGCCAATGCCTTATAGAGCATGGCGCCCGCTGCGAAGCTCAGAAAATACGGCAGCGCCGCAAGAATCGTCAGCACCGCGCCGATGGGCTCCACCACGCCGGAGAGCACGCCGCCGAGAAACGCCCTGCCCTTGCTCTCGCCCTCCGCCCGGAGCGGCATGGAGCTGATCGCCCCCTCGGGAAAATTCTGAATGGCGATGCCAAGGGACAGGACAAGCGCGCTTGCCGTTTTCGTAAGGCGCAATCGTCATCTCGTAATCGTGCCATTTGTCGCAGCCGCCTTTCGCCCGCACAAATGCCTGGTCCATCCGTTTTCTCCAGAACGGCTTGTTGCAGTCCACGAACCGCAGCCTGCGGAAGATCGGGCCAGAAATAGAGGGTCTCAAAGGCTGTGACCGCATCGAACCAGTCGTCTGCGAAGATCATATCCGCCACACTGCCTTGCAGAACGGCGCAGCATTCAGCCCCCACCGGGCCACGGCACTGTGCCCGACATTCATCATGGCGACCATGAACTTCCCGCCAAGCCCCACAGGCTTGCGGGTGTTCTCAAAAAATACATCCTGCCCCTCCGATTTCACACATTCCGCATAGGTCAGCAGGAACGAGGCTTTCAGAACAACGCTTTTCCGCACTGCCCAACCGTTTTGCCGCAGGAAACGCAGGTATCCCTCGCTCGTCCACCTGCTGTGGAGGGGAAAGCCCGCCAGCTTCATGAAAAAGGCTTTGACCTTGCCGGAAAACGAGTTCCCCGCGTGGGTGAAGGTGGGCGCGATGAGCACGCCGTCCTCTTTCAGTACCCGATGGATCTCGGCAAGGGCTTTCTCCGGCTGCGGCACGATGTGCAGCGCGTTGGACACGATCACTACATCAAAGGACTTATCCGCGTAGGGCAGGCAAAACATATCCTGCACGGAAAAGTGCAGCTTCGCCGAGCAGTCGTCCCGCTTGGCCTCTGCAATCATCTCCGCAGAGGCATCCGTCGCCTCGATGTGCGCCGCCGCATTCACAATGTGCTTTGCGATCAGTCCCGTACCGGTGGCAAGCTCCAGTACCGTCTTGGCTTTCACGACCGGCCGGATCAGCTTATACATCTCCTCATACGCCGCCCGATCCTTTCGCATAAAGCGGTCGTAACAACCGGCATTTCTGTCCCAGAAGCTTTTTTGTTCACTCACGGCTGTCTATCTCCCCATGCGGGCATCCGTCCCGCCGCTGCCTGGCGTATTCCAGCAGGGCGGCACACGCCGGGCAAAGCGCCTCGCCCCTTGTCCCATGCACGCCCCGGCAATACCGGCGCACCATGAGGGTAACGGTTTCGATCCCCTTTTCCCTGTTCAAGCTCTGAGTTCCTTTCTGCCCTGTATTTTAGTTAGCCGTCTCTAACCGCTTGGCGGAAGAAAAGGCAGACCGCCTGTCGTGCCAGTCTGCCTTGGCTTCAGTCGCATATCAACCCCGGTTATCACAACGCCGTTGTCAGCGCAGGGGCCGGCAGCGGTTACTCAAGTAACTGATATGTACTGCTTCCGGCCATCATCCCTCGGGCCGATCCGATGTGCGGCTCTTTTGCTCTTGCTGTTCCAGCGTGTCCAGCAGCTGGCTTATGCTCTTTTTCCCGAACAGTATCTTTCCGCCGTTCAGCACGAGACAGGGTACGCTCATGACATTATACGTTTCCTTCAAGGCGGGGAAGTGATTCAGATCGTATGCCTCTGCCCTGACATTAGGGTTGAGGGCGGCTATGTGCTGGGCTGCGATCACCAGCTCCGGGCACATGGTGCAGGACAGCGAAACGAATATCTGCATATCTGTAGGTGCATCAAGAGCCTTTATTCGGCCCATAGTTTCCCCGTCAAGAGCCTGTCCCGGTCCGGCCACGTTGTAAAGCCCCATGATAAAAGAAGTAAATTCGTGTCCGCCCGGTACCCCGTGGAAAGCGAGACCGGAGTCGCTGCCGTCAGAGCGCAGCACACGCACCAGCGGCATATGCTCAGCGCCTTCGGCAGATTCTCTTACTGTGAGTTTGGGTGTGAGTCGTGCAAGCTCCTCCATATAGGAGCGGAGTTCCTCTGAAACAGCCTTCTCGTCAAGGCAAAGCTCCAGTATCAGAGGCTCCTGCATTCTTTCAAATACTGCCTCAAGCTGCTGCATTACCTGCTGCGGGAATATCCCCTCGGGCTGAGCCTCGCCGCCGGATGCCGCCTTCGTTTCTTTTATCTCAGGCTTTCGGGGGCGAAGACCAGTTTTTTCCTGCATGGCTGCGGCATACTTTTCCAGCGCAGTCGCAGCCTTTGCACCATCGCCCACGGCGGTGACCACCTGCCGCAGCTCCTTCACGCACACGTCGCCCGCGGCGTATACGCCCTCAAGGCTCGTCCGCTGCGAGCCGTCCGTAACGATATAGCCTCTCGGGTCAGTCTCGATCTTGTCCCGGATCAAGGCCGTTTCCGGCTCGTAGCCCGCAAACACAAACACGCCGAAGGTATCCCCATGCGGTGCGAAAACCGTTTCCTCTCCGGTTCTCAAATCTCTGTATCGCAGGCTCCGCAGAGCCGTATCGCCCGTGGCCTCCACCACTGCGGTATGGGTGAGGACAGTGATCTTCGGATGCTCTTTAGCGGCGCGCGACACAGCCTCGGCGCAGGTGAAGTCCTCCTCGCGAATCAGTATGGTGACGTGCTTTGCGTAGCGTGTCAGGAAAACGCTCTCCTCCGCCGCGGCAAAGCCGCCGCCTATGACAAAAACCTCCTTGCCGGTAAAAAACTCGCCGTCGCAGGTGGCGCAGTAGGCTACGCCCCGTCCACGGAACTCCGCCTCGCCGGGAAAGCCTATCATACGCGGATGGGCGCCCGTGGCCAGAAGCACGCCAAAGCAGCGGTATTCTCCGCGCCCGGTCTTCACGGTCTTGACGTCTCCGTCCAGTTCAAAAGCCGTGACCTCGGCCAGCAGGAACTCTGCACCGAAGCCCTCTGCCTGCTGCCGCATTGTGTCCGTCAATTCTCTGCCGCTGGTTTTTGCTACGCCGGGATAGTTCACAATCTCATTCGTGATAGTGATCTGGCCGCCGAAATGCTCCTTCTCTACCACCAACACGCGATAGCGTGCCCTGGCAAGATAAAGGGCCGCCGTAAGCCCGGCCGGCCCTCCACCTATCACGATCACATCATAGAGCTGTTCCATCTCCATTACAGCATCCCCACAAGGTCAAGGCTGGGCTTGAGGGTCTCGGCTCCGGGCTGCCACTTGGCGGGGCAGACCTGGTCGCCGTGCTCCGCCACAAACTGGCTGGCCTGAAGCCTGCGGAGAAGCTCGTCGGCATTGCGGCCCACGTTTCCTGCGTTGACTTCGTATACTACGATCTTGCCCTCCGGGTTCACAATGAAGCTTCCGCGCTCTGCAAGGCCGTTTTCCTCGATATACACCTCAAAGTCGCGGCTCAGCGCATGTGTAGGGTCGGCCAGCATGGGATAAGTGATCTTGCTGATGCGCTCAGAGTGGTCATGCCACGCCTTATGCACGAAATGTGTGTCGGTGGATACGGAATAAACATCGCAGCCGGCCGCCTTAAACTCAGCGTATTTGTTCTGCAAATCCTCAAGCTCGGTGGGGCAGACAAAGGTAAAGTCTGCGGGGTAGAAGAAGAACAGGCTCCATTTGCCCAGCACATCCTGCTTGGTCACGGTCCGAAACTCTCCGTTCTGATATGCCTGTGCGGAAAAATCGCTGATCTCTTTGTTAATAAGTGACATGGTTTAATCTCCTTTTCGTTTTAATTGGTTTGATTGGTTTGATTGGTTTGATTGCCGAATCGGGGGACGGCGTCATTCCATTGTCATGGAGGGTGCGGTGTAGACCCGTGCCTTCAGCTCGCCGTTGAGCATATACAGCCCCTTGCTGTCTCCGCCGAACAGCTCCATCTTGGTGATAAGGTCGGCGGCATTCTTCTCTTCCTCGCCCTGTTCCTTAATGAACCAGTCCAGCATCTGCATGGTGCGGAAGTCCCTGACATCGTATGCGGCGGCATAGATGGCATCGATGCCGGCGGTGACGAGCCTCTCATGCGCCAGCGCCTTTTTCAGAGGGGTCATGTGATCGTCTCGTTCCCACTCCGGCTTTGCGATGGCCTCAAAGGTGACGCCCTCGCCGTTGTTCTGCAAATACTGATAGAACAGCATGGCGTGATCCCGTTCCTCCTGCGCCTGCACCCGATACCAGTTCTCAAAGCCGTCTAAGCCCACGGAGGCGTAGTAATTTGCAAAATCCAGATACAGATAGGCGGAGTAGAACTCCTTGTTGATCTGCTCGTTGAGCAGCTTCGATACGTTTGCGTTCATTGGGTGCCTCCTTCAGCGTTGTTTTCTTCCTGTTCCCTGCAATCGGGACAGATATACCGGATTTTAAGATCATACGAGAGGATATCGCATCCCAGCGCGTACTCGATCCGGCTCTGTATATCCGGCAGATGAACGTCCGCGATTTTCCCGCACCGGCTGCAAATCAAGTGATCGTGCCGTTCCGTTCGGTCGTACCGGTCCGGCGAACCCGACTCGGTGATGCGGCGCAGCAGACCCTCCTCCGTCAAGGTGTTCAGATGCTTATACACGGTGCCAATGGCGATGCTGGGATGCTCCTTTTTCATCTCCATGAACACCTGTTCCGCCGTGAGGTGCCGCTGAAGCTCCGTTACGACAGCCAATATTTCCTCTGCGTATTTCGGCATACTGCCGCCCCCTAAATACAAGAATAAGTCTTATTCTTACATCTTTATTATATCCATATTCTTCTTTTTGTCAACTGCAATTGAAGATTTTTCACTTTTTTGCAAATATCTGTTGACATTTCCAACTGTGCCTGTTATAGTCACAGTATAAACTGTATCAACAGTGAGCACAGTTACATTGGAGGTGTATTCATGCGTCAGATATTATTTTTTGCGGCACTTGCCGCCTCGCTTGCGCTGCTGAGCGGCTTCGCGCTGTCCAGAGCAAAAGAAGACAAGGCGAAGGACATGACAGGCAAGGCGGCGTATCAGAAGATCAGCGCCGAGGAAGCCTATGAGATGATGGCCTCGCAGGAGGTCGTGGTGGTGGACGTCCGCACCCGGGAGGAATACGACGGCGGGCATATTGAAAACGCCGTCCTTCTGCCTAACGAGAGCATCGGGAGTGAAATGCCCGAGGCGCTGCCCGACAAGGAGGCCACGCTGTTGGTCTACTGCCGCAGCGGCCGCCGCAGCAAAGATGCCGCTCAAAAGCTGCTGGCACTGGGGTATCAGAGCGTCTACGACTTTGGCGGCGTCATCGACTGGCCCTACGAGCTTGTAAAGGAGAGATAAAGGGTGGACAGTTCCTTTAATCTGGCCGTCCACGCGCTGGTCTGCCTGAGCCACAGCGGACGATCACTCAGCAGCGAGGCGCTGGCGGAGAACATCTGCACCAACCCCACCCGCGTTCGCCGGGTGCTGGCGGGGCTGAAAAAGGCGGGGATGGTGGAGACCCGGGAGGGCTTGGACGGCGGCTACCGCCTGACGGCAGACCCGGCGAGCCTTACCCTACGGCAGGTGGCGGAGGCGGTGAATACCCGCTTTGTGGACTGCGCGTGGCACAGCGGCGACATTGACCGGGACTGCGCCATCTGCTCCGGCATGGCGGGCGCGATGGACACGCTGTACCGGAACATGAACGAGGAATGCGCCGCCTACCTCTCGCACATTACGATCACAGATATTGAAACACAGCTTTTTACACAGAAATAGGAGGATATACGACGCTTCCCATTGCGGCCAACCGCTTTGAAAGTGAATGGCCTGCGGGATCTGCTCCTTCCCCCGCAGCAGTTTGCCCAGCGCGTATGCGGAGCAAGGATTACCGGCCTCTGCCGATTTTTGAAACCACTCTGCCGCCGCTTTTCGGTCGATCGATATGCCAAGCCCGTCCTGAGATGCCTTTCCCAGCCGGTGTGCCGCAATGGTATGGCCCTCCTCCCACAAACGGCGGAGTGTGACCAATGCTGTCTCGCTCCGGGTGAATCCCGGAGCGGCGGATGGCGGGGAAGTCGAAGCCGCTGCTGTCGAGATGCCAGAGGACTCTTTGCCAAAGCTCCTCATCGGCGGTAAGCAGAAACAGCGCAGCCGCATTGCGCTCGGACATACCGTAGCAGCTGTTTTTCCAATGCGTCCATCGTTCTCTGTGGGCATCACTGAGGAAGAAGCGAAAGGACTTCCGGTTCAGCTCATCTCGCAGCCGTCTTTGCAGCGGGCGGAACATCCTTCCGCCGAAGTCAGCGAGGATGCGGCAGCCGCCATCCAGTCCGCTGGCTTTGAACTGCGGGCGGCTGCCATAGCGGTCATATCCTCCAGCGCCCTTTTAGAAATTGAAAAAGGGCGCCGCTTTTTTCGGCCCGTCAAAGCCGACAAAACGACGCCCAAGTATTTGTGATTCTTTTTCTTCGATGATGCCGCTTATTTCGAGAGAAACGTCCTCTCTCAAAGGGCGCTGGAGGTTGGAAACTGTCCAAGACATGAGATCCTCCCGTTCAAATCCGGTCAGCTGCCCCGAAACCTCCATAAAAATCTATGGCTCAAAAGAAGAAATCCGGGCTCAAAAAAGCCCGGAAATGGTTGATGCGCCTGGCTTTGCGCCAGACGCATCTATACTGGTAACTCTTTATGGAGCTGCTATCCAGATTCGAACTGGAGACCTCATCCTTACCAAGGATGCGCTCTACCAACTGAGCTATAGCAGCACACTCACAGCTCGATTATAATACCATAAACTCTGCCGCATTGCAAGCGTTTTTTGCAAAAAAATCTGGCATTCTGCGTTTTTCTGCCCGGATGCAGAAAAACGGCTGCCGTTTTTCCACGGCAGCCGTCTGCATTGTTGAAACTATTACTCGATAAGGCCGTTCAGCAGGGCCAGGCACTTGCGGCTGTGCAGCTTGCGAATGGCCTTTGCCTCGATCTGGCGGACGCGCTCACGGGTGACGCCGAAATCGCGGCCCACCTCTTCCAGCGTGCGGGGACGGCCATCGTCCAGACCAAAGCGGAGACGGATGACCTTCTCTTCACGGGGGGTCAGGCTCTTGAGGGCCTGATTGATCTGCTGGGCCACCATGGCGCGGTCAGCAGCCTTGCCGGGAGCCTCGGCGTTCTCGTCGGCGACGAAATCGCCCAGAGAGGAATCCTCTTCCTCGCCCACGGGGCTCTCAAGGCTGGCGGGCTCCTGTGCCATCCGCTGGATCTCACGCACACGCTCGACGCTCATGTCCATGGCCTTTGCCAGCTCTTCCGGGGTGGGCTCGTGGCCGTTCTGGTAGACCAGCTGGTTGGTGGCCTGACGCATCCGGTTGATGGTCTCGACCATATGCACCGGGATGCGGATGGTGCGGGCCTGGTCGGCGATGGCGCGGGTGATGGCCTGACGGATCCACCAGGTCGCATAGGTGGAGAAGCGGAAGCCGCGGTCGCAGTCGAACTTCTCAGCCGCCTTGATGAGGCCGATGTTGCCCTCCTGGATGAGGTCGAGGAAGGCCAGATTGTGGCCCACATGCTTCTTGGCGATGGAGACCACCAGACGGAGGTTCGCTTCGCTCAGGCTGCGGCGGGCGTTCAGGCCGTCGCGGCGGGTCTTCAGCAGCTCCTGACGGCGCTCCTCGGTCAGGGGGCCGTTCTCCACAGCCTCCATGGCCTCTTCCTCAGCGGCCTTTTCCTCGGCGTCCTCGCTGGGCTTCTCGCTGCCCTCTTCGTCGATGTCCTCGGTGTAGCTGCGGCTGTTCTCGTCTTCCTCGAACGAGAAGCGGGCGCTGTTCTTCTTGATGTACTCGGGCGCACTGTACTTCTGGCGGTCGGCCTGCAGGATATGGGCAGCCTCGGCGCCGGCGTGGATGCGCTTGCTCAGGTCAACTTCCTGCTCCGCGCTCAGCAGAGGGATCTGGCCGATCTGCTTGAGGTAGTTCTTGACGGGGTCGTCCAGCAGCTCATCCATCGCAGCCTTCAGGTCGGCGGGGTTCTCCTCGGCGGCCTCTTCCTCGTCGTCGCCGCCTAGACTCAGCTCGTCGCTGTTGTTCTCGGCGTTCTCCACCTCGGCGATGATGCTGTCCACGTCCAGATTCACATCGGCGTCGGCCTCATCCTCGATGATCTTGATGCCGCGCTCTTCAAGGAGCGTATAGAGCGTTTCCACATCCATCCTGCACTGTGCGGCCAAAGTTTTGGCCTCCTGTGCCGACAGGGTGCCTTCGCCTTTCGTCAACAGTTCCTTCAAAGTCATGCCCATTTCGCTCTCTCCTTCTCACTGCGGGGGAAGCGCCCCGCAAGTGAACTTGTCTCATAGTTTCGGCCTTGCTGCATCAGATTACAAGACCTCCGTTGACGCCGAACACCTGGCCGGTGATGTAGCCGGCGTCTTCTCCGGCGAGGTACAGCAGAAGCTTTGCCACCTCTTCGGCGGTGCCGAGACGGCCCACAGGGGTCTCTTCGGCCAATGCCGCTTTGTCCTCAGCAGTGAACAAGGCCATCATATCGGTGTCGATGACGCCGGGGGCCACGCAGTTCACGGTGATGCCGCTGGGACCTTCTTCTTTTGCCAGCGCCTTGGTCAGGCCGATGAGGCCCGCCTTTGCGGCGGAATAGTGTACCTCGCAGCTGCCGCCGGTCTGGCCCCACATGCTGCTCACGGTGAGGATGCGGCCCGCTTTGCGGCGTATCATCCCGGGCAGGGCCAGCTGGCAGAGGTTGAACGCACCGGTCAGGTTGACGTCCAGCATCCGCTGCCACTCTTCCGGCGTGATGTCGGTGAACAGCTTCTGCTGGGCGATGCCCGCGTTGCTCACCAGCACATCCACCCGGCCCAGCGCCTGCTCGGCGGCGCGGAAGGCCAGCTCACAGCTGGCCCGGCTGGCCACGTCACACTGGACGGCCAATACGCCCGGCAGCTCCTTCTGCAGGGCTGCGGCGGCCTCGGCGTTGGTGTGGTAGAACACTGCCACCCGGAAGCCCGCCGCATAGAATGCGCGGGCTGCTGCTGCGCCGATGCCCCGGTCGCCGCCCGAGATGAGGACGGTGCGGTCCTTCGCCGCCGGGGCAGTGCTCCGGGGCTCTGCCGCAGGTTCCGGCTCGCGTTCCGGTGCCGGTGTGTTCTCCGGCGCAGCGCTGACCTGCGTTTCCCTCGTTTCCTGCACCGGCGGTGCGGCCGCAGCCGCTTCTTCCGGCTCGGGCAGGGTCGGCCTGCGCTGTTCGTTCTTCGGCCCGGCGTCTGCAAGGTCAAATGTCAGCTCAAATTCGTCGTTGTACAAGAGTCAAACCCTCCTGTCCACTATTTTCGGCCGCAGCGCCTCTTCGTGTCAAAGCCTCTGCGGCGGGAAAGGAAACAGCTTCCCCCACCCCGCCGGAGCTGCGCTCTGCTCACTTTTTCCGGTCCAGTCCGGCTCTGCGGCGCGCCCGGCGGCATTTGTGTGGTTTCGACAAGTTTCCATTGAATAATATAGCACAATCGGGCGAAAAAATAAAGTGGTCACCGGTGATTATTTCACGCAGTTCCCACTTTTTTCACAGATTCAGGGGTTCACGGGCGGCTTCCAGCGGGGCTTTGCGGCCCGCCTGGCCCGCAGTGAAGCAAAAAATTCCTGCAAAAGCTGCTGTGCCTCATCGGCCCGCAGTCCCTTTTCGATGACGGGGTGATGGTTGAAGGGCTGGGCGAAGAGGTCTGTCACCGAGCCGCAGCAGCCCGCCTTGACGTCGGCGGCACCGTACACCACCCGCTTGATGCGGCTGTTGATGATGGCGCCGCTGCACATGGGGCAGGGCTCCAGCGTCACGAACAGCTCACACTGCCACAGCCGCCAGCCGCCCAGCTTTTTGCAGGCCGCGTCGATGGCCAGCAGCTCCGCGTGGTGGAGGGCGTTTTTCTCCGTCTCGCGGGTGTTGTGGGCGGCAGAGATGATCTCTCCATCCTTCGCCACCACCGCGCCCACCGGCACTTCGCCCAGCGCAGCGGCCTTCCGGGCCTCTTCCAGCGCCGCGCCCATCAGCTCAAAATCGGTCATCCCATTCCCCTTTCTGCCAGCCGTGCGGCAAACACGAGGCAGTTATTTATAATATGTAACGCGCTGCCGGGCCATACGCTCTTCGCCTTCCAGGCCGCCCAGCCGAAGATGAGCCCCATGCCCAGCGCATAGGCCCGGGCCGTCCAGCTGCCGTGCAGGGCCGCAAAAAGCACCGCCTGCACCACCACAGCCCCCCGCGCCGCCCAGCGGCTGCAAAAGACAGAGCGCCCCGCCCCGGAAGGCAAGCTCTTCTGCCAGAGGAATCACAAGGCAGATGCGCAGCGCAGCCCACGCGAGGGCCGCGCCCTCGGGCAGAGCCGTCTTTTCCGCCGGGAGCAGCAGCTGTGCTCCCACCGCCAGCAGCGCCCAGAGCACTGCCGCCTCGGCCAGGACCCGGCACTGAGCCGGAAAAGACGGCTTTTCCGTTTCCCTTATCAGTCTTTTCACGGCGCACCCTCCTGTCGGCGGACATTGTACCATACTGCCGCCCCGTTTTGCAAGCAGTTTTTCGTTCATTCGAAGAAATTTTACTCAAAAGATTGACATTCCGCCCGGCGTTCTGGTATACTTTGTACGACTTTTTTGTGGATTTGTCGTTTTATTAAAGACACACGATGAACGCACCCATGGAGGTACGAGCTATATGATACGCATTCTTACCGATTCCGCATCCGACATCCTGCCCGCCGAGGCCGCGCAGCTGGGTGTGGACGTCATCCCCCTCAACGTCACCCTCGAGGACGGCACCGTCATCCGGGACGGCGTGGACCTGACTCCCAGCGAGTACTACGAGCACATGGCCGGCTGCAAAAAGCTGCCCACCACCAGCCAGCCCAGCCCTGAGCTGTTCGAAAAGTTCTACGCCGAGGCCGCTGCCGCCGGAGACGAGGTCGTGGGCATCTTCCTGTCCCATGAGCTGTCCGGCACCTATCAGTGTGCGAAGCTGGCCGCAGACCTGGCCAACGTGGACAACGTCCTCTTTGTGGACAGCACCAATGTCTGCCTCGGCGAGGGTCTGCTGGTGCGTCTGGCCGCACACCTGCGGGATGAAGGCAAGTCCGCCGTCCAGATCGCCGCCACCCTCGAGCACGCCAAGGAGCACCTGCACCTCGTCGCCGCCATCGACGACCTGAAGTATCTGCGCAAGGGCGGCCGTCTGCCCGCCGCCGTCGCCGTGGCCGGCGGGATGCTGGGCATCAAGCCCCTCATCACCATCAAGGAGGGCAAAGTCGCCATGGCCGGCAAGGCCCGGGGCCTGCCCGGCGCATACGTCGCCCTCTTCAAGAAGATAGAGGAGCTGGGCGGCGTCAATCCCCGTTTCCCCTCTCTGGCCGGTTACACCATCAGCACCCGCGAGGTGAACCCCATCCGGACCTATCTGGTGGACAATCTCGACCTTCCCGAGCCGCTGGTGCGCCAGATCGGCTGCGTCATCGGCACCCACGCCGGTCCCGGTGCGTTTGGTCTGGCCTTCTTTGATAACGGGCTGGTCATCGACTAAGAGTATATAGGAAGAGGCTGCCGTGCATCTGCACGGCAGCCTCTTTTCGTTTTTACTTACAGCATATCCGTGATGAGCTTGCCCAGCAGGAGCACCAGCACCACGAGCATCATGGGGCGGATGAACTTTGCGCCCTTTCTCAGGGCGAAGTGGGAGCCGATGATGTTGCCGACGATGTTGCTGATGGCGCAGGGGATACCCACCGGAAAGACCACCAGCCCGCTGCTCAGATAGGTGAAGAGGCTTGCGTAATTGCTGGCAAGGTTGAGCACCTTGGCGTTGCCGTTGGCGGTGCGCAGGTCAAAGCCCATCAGGCTGGTGAAAGCGATGATGGCAAAGGTCCCGGTGCCAGGCCCCACCATGCCGTCGTACAGACCGATGCCGAGGCCGATGCCCAGGGCCAGCAGGACCTTTTTCAAATTCAGGGTGCCGTCGTCCCGGTTCTCGTCCGGGAGGTTGCGCCGCCACAGGATGATGACCGCCGCGATGGGCAGGATGATGAACATCATCATCTGCAGCACCTCATCGCTGAGCATTAGGACGATGTGTGCGCCCAAGGCACTGCCCGCAAAGCTTCCGATGGCGGCGAGGATGCCCACCTTGAGGTTCATCGCGCCGTTCTTGAAGAAGCTGGCCGTGGCGAACGTCGTGCCGCAGGCGGCGCTGAATTTGTTGGTGGCGTAAGTATAGTGAGGCGGCAGCCCCGCGAAGAGATAGGCCGGCAGACTGATGAGTCCGCCGCCGCCCGCTGCCGAATCCACAAAGCCCGCAAAGCCGGTCATGAACACCAGAAATGCCATCATCGGCAGGCTGATTTGAATACCCATTGTTATGATTCCCCTTAATATTCCTATTTCTTCCACGATTTTACTTGTACAGCTCACCCTCGCAGGCCAAAATCTGGTCGAGTATCATCCGGGACACCCGGGCACCGTAGACCATGGAGGGGTGGTCATTGTACTCGATGATGTCGTGGAAGTCCTTGTTCATCAGGACGATGACATACTCGCCGTAGGGGGTGTGGACGATGCCGCCGTCGTTGCGGCAGGCGTTCATGCTGCCGCTCTTGCTGGCCACCCAGATAAGCTCCGGCTCGCCGGTCTCCTCGCAGTCGAGATAGAACTGCGGGAAGTCGTGGGTCAGCATGGTGTTGTAATGCTGCTGACGGAAGATGGCCAGCATCTCGGCGCTGGCCTCAGCGCTGACGAGCGTTCCCTTTGCCACCTGCGCAAACAGGGAGGCGTAGTCCCGGGGCGTCGTGGTGCCGAGGTCGCTGTAAATATCAAAGTGGAGCGGGTTGTGCAGGACGGTGTGGGCAAAGCCCATCTCCCGGATGCAGGCGTTGATGGTGTCCAGTCCCAGATAGTCGATGACCATGTTGGTGGCGATGTTGTCGGAGCAGATGATCATCATGGTGGCGGCGTCTTTAACTTTCAGACTTGCGCCCACGCCCAGCGCCCGGAGCATACCGGAGCCGTCCACAAAGTGCTCGGGCTTGTAGGTGATTTTTTCCTCGAGGCTGGCTTTGCCCCGGCTGGCCTGCAGATACAGGGCTGCGAGGATATATGCCTTGATGGTGGAAGCCGTCTCAAATTCCTCGTCAGCGCCGATTTCGACCGTGTGGCCGTGCAAATCGTCCACAAAGACGCTCATCCTGCCCTGATAGGAATACAGCTCGGCGGCAATACGCTTTTCCAGCGTCATGTTTTTATCCATTTTGGAATCTCCCTGTCGTTTTATACATTATTTAGAGGTTTTCTTCGAAGAACCGCCGGGCGTTGCGGTAGAAGATGGCCTCCACCTCGTCCTCGGTGAAGCCCTCGCGGCGGAGTGCGTCGGCCAGCAGCGGGAGCTTGGAGCAGTCGTCCATTTCCAGCTTGCCGCCGATGCCGTCGAAGTCACTGCCCAGACCGATGAGCTCAATGCCGCCCACCTGCTTGAAGTGGGCCGCGTGCTTTGCCATCAGGGCCGTGGTGCTGCGGCAGAGCTTTTCTTCGGGCTGGTTGTCGAGGAAGCCGCTGCAGTAGTTCAGACCCACGAGGCCGCCCTTGTTGGCGAGGGCGCGGATCATCTCGTCGGTGAGGTTGCGGCAGTGGGGCGCGAGGGCGCGGCAGTTGGAGTGGCTGGCCGCAAAGGGGCGGGTGGAGTGCTCCACAATGTCCCAGAAGCCCTTGTCGGACAGGTGGCTCACGTCTGCGATGATGTGCAGACGCTCCATCTCGGCCAGGAACTCGAAGCCCTTCTCCTTCAAGCCCGTCTCGGTGTTGGGGGCGCAGGGCCAGATGTTGTGGCCCCCGCCGGGGACGACGTTGGGGCTGGCAAGCTCGTTCTCGTGGTTCCAGGTCAGGGTCATCATGCGGACGCCCAGCTCGTACATCCGGCGCAGCACGCCGATGCCGCCCTTGCAGCAGCCGCCCTCTTCGATGGTGAGCATTCCGCTGATCTTGCCCTCGGCGGCGTTCTTGCGGATGTCAGAGGGTCGATACACCGGAGCAATATCCTCCGGGTATTTTTCCATGATGCGTTTGAAGACGTCGATCTCTTCCAGCGCCGTCACCAGCGGGTCGGCACCAGGGGTCTTGTCGCCCAGATTGACAAAGGCGGCGAAGCACTGCAGCATATAGTCGCCCTTTTTCAGTTTTTGCAGGTCGATGTGCAGATCATTCTGCGCAAAGCTCTTGGGTGTACCCGCCTTTTCGGCGTAGCGCAGCTCACTCAGGGTGTCACAATGTAGATCAAAGACTTTCATTTTGGTTCTCCTTTGATAAAGGGAAGGTTCTTCTTCCTTTAAGCTACGTTCTCTTTTGCGTGCCAAAAGAGAACCAGAAAAAGCACCAGCGATTTCGACGCGCTGGATCCACGAGAAAGGGGCTGCTCGCCCCTTTCAGACCCCGAAGGGGAAGTCGAAGTGGAAAAATGCTAGCCGCTTCGCTAAACGCATTTTTCTCACTTCTCCGATTTGCTGCTCCGCAGCTGGTGTTACCTCTCTGCTGACGGTAAAGTTCTGCTAAAGCCTGAAATCTTCGGCGAAGCCGTAAAACGGCGGAAGCTCAAAATGCGGTTAAGAGATCTTCACGCCGAATGGCGTGAATCTCCAGCATTTTGAGTTGGAGCCCACTTCTTTGGAATTGTTAAGGGCGAGAAGCCCTTAACTCGTTGCGGGGAGAGTGGAGTCCAGAGGTAGGGAGGGGGGATTCGAAACACCCCTCCCTACCTCTGGCCCGCGCGGAGCGCAAGCCACTTGACCAAAAGAAAAACTGCCCCGCGCCACCGGCGCGCGATCCCACTTAAATTAAATCAGAACACGCTCCCCACCGCATACAAACACTTCACCAGATCCTCCCGATACAGCGGGTCGCTCGGCTCAAGGCTGTTGATGACCACACCGCCGCTGGCGGCGGCACCGGTGGAGTGGATATACCGCCCTTCGCCCAGATAAAGCGCCACATGGCCGGGGAAGAAGAGCGCATCGCCGGGCTTTTTGTTCTCGAAGGCCACCTCATGCATCGGCCAGCCCTCGATGATCTTTGCGTCGCGGTAGATGAGCACACCGCACTGCATATAGGCGCTGCTGACGAGGCCCGAGCAGTCGATGCCCCGGCCCGACTTGCCGCCCCAGCGGTACTCGGTACCCATATACTTCTTTGCCTGCTCACAGACAGCGGCGCGGAAGGCCTCTTCGCTGCCGCCGTACCAACGTGCCACAGCTTCCGGCACGAGCTTTTCCGCCGTCGTGTTCAGCGTCTCGGCCAGCGCGTCATTGAAGGCAAGGCCCTCTCTCTGGGAGAACACCGCCGTCATCTCATATTTCACCGGCTCCAGCGCCACGTCCCGGACATAGCCCGTCCGGCCATCCGTCAGCAGGACCTTCGCCCAGCCCTTGTGGGCCTCGGCCTCTTCGGCCGTCTCAGGCTGGCGGCGGAGAACGCCTCCCGCTCCAGTTCCATCATCCGGACGCCCTGCACCTTGGGCAGGCTGAGGACATCCGTAG
>ENA-OQJP01000163-OQJP01000163.1-human-gut-metagenome-genome-assembly--contig:-NODE-163-length-25854-cov-14.381389_pt1 | contig 25854 bp, 31 predicted proteins | sample MGYA00242611_ERZ504778 | MGnify/ENA primary metagenome ERZ504778 (study PRJEB26092, sample SAMD00036349) | human gut metagenome | host: Homo sapiens | study: EMG produced TPA metagenomics assembly of...
CCTAAGAAAACAGCTCAAAGACAGAGCGTTGACCTTGATGCAATCTATAATAACGCACAGCCTTTTCCCGATTGGGCAGAGGTAGTCAATAATATGAAACCTGTTTCAAGGGCAATTGCGGCGGCATTTGCAAATTCTGCCGCCTACACAAGCGGAAAATATTTGCTGATTGACACAGATAATGAAATGGCTTTTGAACTCCTCAAAAATAACGAAAGACGACAGGAAATCCGTCAGCTTATTTTAGAAACAACAGGTCAGCACTATAATCTCGGTCCGTATAAAAGACCGAGTGCAAAACAAGAAGAAAAAACCGATCCCGTTGACAAGCTTATTGAAAGCTTGCAGGGAAGCGATGTAATAATAACACAAGAATAACCGAAAGGAAGATAAAATTATGAAAGCAAGATTACCAAAGGGTTACGGCAGCGGTGGAGCAAACAACATTCAGCAGCTTGCCCGTCAGGCTCAGAAACTTCAGGATGATATGGAGGCCGCATCAAAGGAACTCGAGACAAAAGAGTATGAGGCAACAGCCGGCGGCGGTGCAGTTAAGGTTACAGTAACAGGCAAAATGGAACTCACAAAGGTTGAAATTTCACCGGAAGTTGTTGATCCCGAGGATGTAGAAATGCTCTCAGACCTCGTTATGGCAGCCGCAAATGAGGCAATCAGAGCAGCCGCTAAGGAAAAAGAGGACAAAATGGAAACAATCTCGGGCGGACTTAACATTCCGGGAATGTTCTGATTATGTCGGGATATAATGTTGCTCCGCTTGAAAATTTGGTGGAGCAGTTTGAAAGAATGCCGGGAATCGGTAACAAAACCGCTCAAAGACTTGCATATTATGTTCTCAATCTGTCAAAAACAGAAGCGGAACAGCTTGCGGGTGCGGTGATGGATGCCCACACAAAGATTCACTATTGCAGTAAATGCTGTAATCTTACAGACAAAGACCTTTGTCCCGTGTGTGCAAATCCCGCAAGGGATCATTCCGTTATCTGCGTTGTTGAAACTCCGAGAGATGCTACCGCTATTGAAAATACCCACGAATTTAAGGGTGTTTATCATGTTCTCCACGGTTCAATCTCACCGCTTAACGATATCGGTCCCGACAACCTTACAATAAAAGAACTGCTTGCAAGGCTTAACGAGGAATCGGTTGAGGAGGTCATTATGGCAACCAACCCGACAGTTGAGGGCGATGCAACGGCTCTGTACATTTCAAAACTCTTAAAACCGCTTGGTGTAAAGGTGACAAGACTTGCCTACGGTATCCCCGTTGGCGGTGACCTTGAATATGCTGATGAATACACTCTTACAAAGGCTCTTGAGGGCAGAAATGAAATTTAATTTCTTGATTTAAACTATTGACAAATTGTCAAAACAGTAGTATAATCTTGTATTCCACAGTAGAAAGGAGGATGTGCAGTGGCAAATATGAAAACGATTGCTCAGAACAAAAAGGCAAGACACGATTATTTTGTCGAGGAAACCTATGAAGCCGGAATTGAGCTTTGCGGTACGGAAGTAAAATCCTTGCGTGCCGGCAGAGTAAATCTCAAGGACAGCTGGTGTTCGATTGTTGACGGCGAAATTTTTGTCAACGGAATGCACATTTCTCCTTACGAACAGGGAAACATCTTTAACCGTGATCCGATGCGTGTGAGAAAACTTCTTATGCACAAAAAAGAGATTTTAAAGCTCTACGGCACGGTTAAGCAGACGGGATATTCACTTATCCCGATTAGTCTGTATTTCAAGGACAGCAAGGTAAAACTTCAGGTTGGACTCTGCAAAGGTAAAAAGCTATACGATAAGCGTGCCGATATGGCAGAACGCTCCGCAAAGCGTGATATGGAGCGTGCCATTAAAGAACAGAGAAGATAGTTTGGTGTTATTATGAGTTTGCGTAGCTTGTACGAAAATATTTCGGAATACAGCGATTTTGCTTTAATCGGACGGGACTTTTCTGCATTTGATACCGATTATTCCGTGCTTGGCTTTGCAAATTCGTCCGATAAAACCGAGCTTGTTCTGTTGAATTTCAATTGTTCCAAAGATGATATTTGCTGTGAAGATTTGACTTTGAGAGAAAATGTTATTCTTGAAAAGAAAATAATTCTGATTTGTCCGACGATTTTTCCGCAATTGTAATTGACGGACAGCGTTTTGACTTTGACTCAGTATGCGGTGAAACGCTTGAATGTTGCGAATTAACAAGGTCATATATCATCTCAGAGTTTATGAAACTCGGTTGGAAGAGCGACAGGCTTTTCGACGCTCCTCTTGATTCTTTGTTCATAAACTTTATTGAACTTGAGAATAAGATTAATGATTTGTCTTTGCTTGATTTGACAAAGAATGTTGAAATAATATTTTCAAAATATCAAAAAACAGATTATCCGTTAGCAAAACTCAGCCTTGAAGTTGGCAAGGAAGTAAATATTCCGATTGAAATTTTTGACGGCGAAAATCAGATTGTGATTAAAAATCTTAAACTTTTGAATTCAGCCGAAGATTCCGAAATGAAGGAATTTTTCAAAAATGATATTGTGTTTCCGTATGTTGAGTATTCGTGTGACGATGAAATCTCAGTGATGTTCTGCCTTTTTGATGAGCTTGACAAACCTTTCAAAGGGATGGGCGGTTTGGCTGTCGATGACGGTGTTGTTGCTTTAGCAGTAGATAATTCAAGCGAAAGCAATTTGAAATCGGCTGTGATATATTCACCGATTGAGCCGAATACAAAGCACATTGAATGTTGTCTTGTCTGCTGTGAAAAAATGCTTGATAAGCCTGCCGCTGAATACAGGTTTTCAATATAAAATTTTTAAATTGAATATGGGGATGTAAAGGTTTCGACGGGGATTTCAAACCTTGGTAAGCGAGCGGCGGTGCGGAACCGCCATAAAATCCGCAACTTTAAAATTAACTGACAACAAAACAGTTGCTTTAGCAGCCTGAGTGCTGCTCGTTCCTGCACAGAGTACCTCGGCTGTGTAAGGGGCGTCGATTAGAGGTAAATGTGAACAGGGGAGTGCTCCGAACCCTGTCACAGCTTAGGAGCTGCCAAAGTGCATAGCCTGTTGATGGGCGATGCACCGAGGGAGATTTAAAACACCAACTGCGCTCGGAGAAACCCTTGGCAAGATTTTTTCGGACAGGGGTTCGATTCCCCTCATCTCCACCACATTAAAACCGCAATCGTGATACAGAAGAGTATCTTGATTGCGTTTTTTTATAATTGCGTTTAATATAAGTGAATAGATTTTAAATTGTAATAAGTTAAAAAGTATTAAAAATAATTAAAAAAGTTATCAAAAAGTGTTGCTTTTTTGAGCCTAAAAATATATAATGTAGTTACAGCGAAAAGAAAGTAAGCTCATATATGCGTTATTGCTTGTGTTTTTACTTTTGCAGACGCTTACTCGACAAAATATGAGATTTTGTCGGGGGGAAAAGGAAAAACTCTGACTGTGAGGTCAGAGCGGAATGAAGCAGAGAGTGGTGTGCTTGTCAACACTGTTCTTTGCTTAACAAAATAATTGTATCATAGAAATTGTTATGTGGCAAGAGAAACGGAGGTCTATTTGACGGCTTATATAAAAAAAACAAACAATCCAAAATTGGGAAGACCGAGTGCAAATCTTAATTATGAAGTAAAGGCAAGAGTTGATGACAAATTAAATACTCAGATTGAAGAATATGCTAAAAAGCGTAATACTTTGAAAGCTACTGCAATAAGGGGAATATTATCATCTTTCTTTGCACAAGGTTCCAAAAATGACGAAATAGACAATAAAGGAGCGATAAATATGAGTGTTAATTCAACAAATACACTTCGTTTTACAATAACAGCAGTTGATAATCTGACTCGTGCTGCCATGACAGAAAAGTATGGTGCGGAAGCTCAGAAGATGTTTTGGGAAAATACATTTATCAAAAAACAGATTTATAAAAGGGTAGAAGGAAATTTTTTTGATATACAAGACCACATTAAAGCTATGGTTTATTCAATGTTAAGCACACGCAGTAAGTGGAGTAGGCTTAAGAAATATTTTGATATTGATACAGGTGAAATTATAGAAGTTGATAAGATTTTTGGTAATTACAGACCTGAATATATTCTTAGTTGTAATCCTGATGAACTTGTTGAACAACTTAAAAGTATAGTTGTTGCCAGCCAATCGACTGCAAAGCAAATGAGAGAATTGATATCTGTTAATATTCCTAAATTGCTTGAATTTGAAAGAAATTATGGCAGTATTGACAATTACTATCGCACATTTATTGAAAAGGATAATACTTTAAAGAGCCTTGTTCATAATCTTTCTGATTCTAAAAGTGAAGATAAATTTTCTGAAATGGCGGTTTCTCTTGTTGCCGAATATCTTAGAAATATAGGCTATGACATTGCAAATCCTAACGGTTATACAAAGACAATTTTAGGTTGTGAAGGATTAGGTTTGTCCGATAGAAAAGAGGTATCGGATGACGAAGTTTTTGATATGATTTCGGAAATAGCAGATTTAACAGGCAGACATCCTGCTGAAGTTGATTATATTTTATGGCTGGCTTGCTCAGAAAAATATATTTAATTTGGATTTATTAAATATATTACGGAGGTTAATTTATGTCAGAAAATGAATTATCAAACGGATTCGACACAGATGGTATTTCTAAATTAAATCGTGAAACTGATGACGCTGATGAAGAAAATATTGATATTTCAACAACTAAATCTGAAAATAATTACGAGGATAATTTCGATATACCTGTTCAGAAAAAGATAAATGAGAAAAAATCACCACGAATGGTTCGGCTTTCAACTGTTATTTTGATAGTTCTTTTATCAATCACTACAGTTTTGTTAGTATTTTTTGCATATCTGTTCTTTAGTAATAAATCTACCGATACGACCGATTCAGGTGAACCGATTACGAATAATCAAATGTTAGGTGATATTGATTTTACGAAAGAATCTATTGAAGATTTCACTGATGTAATTCCGGACGAAACAATTGATATTAGCGAATATATATTGTTTAACAGTGACTCCATTATGCTTACTGAAACGGATTTGGAATTTCTGTCTGACCGTGAGCTTGAATTGGCGAGAAACGAAATTTATGCTCGCCATGGTCGCAAATTTAATACCGATTATATTCAGCAGTATTTTGATTCAAAAAGTTGGTATAAGGGAACGATAGATGCTGATAAATTTGATGATAGTGTACTTAACGATATTGAAAAATATAATATTGAGTTTATTCGAAATTACGAATATGAACGCAGTTTAAGTTACACAGAATTCGAAACTACTCATACAAAGAATTCTGCATCAAAAGGGGAGCAATCTTCAAAAACTCCCAAAATAAAAGTTACCGAACCTATCGAAACAACTCCGAAAGTTAAATTAACGACTTTAAATGTTAAGGGTGTTAAATTTAATTATGTGAAATCGTTTAATTCTGATTTCGAATATTCAGATGATGTGTTAGATTATGATATTAATATAGATGTTCAGTATTGCAAACCGGAGGATTATTGTTCTGAAAATGATCATTTAGTTTCACTTATGCCGCCATCAAATGGTATGTATGATAAAGAAATATAGGCAATCTTTATTATACAGCTAATGATAAAGATTTTGTTATATTAAAGTTAATATTAAAGGAAATTATAATATTGAATTTTACACAGAAGAAGGATATTGTGAATTTAGAAAATACACACCAAGTGGTGCTGTGTTGAAGAATTTTGCAGGCATTACGGATTATGAAATTTTTTCAATAAATTCAGAAAAAGGTTCTGTAAATGAAGAGTTTTATATAGGATTTCATAAAAGTGAAGTTTCAAGAGTTGATTTTAAGTTGTTTTGTGTAGGACCAAATGGTTTTGGTCAATGGTAAATAAAAAGAGATGTTTTCTTTTGTGTTAATCATAAAAGTGAAACATCTCTTTTAATTTTCTATGCCTTATTACATCTGCATTGTCACATTCTCTCATTACAAAAGAAGTGTTTGTTTTGTCTGCTTTTGGCAAAGGCTTAGCGACTTTTGCAGTCAATGTCATTATAAGTCCAAACATTTTTACCTCCGATTTTAGTTTTTGATGATAAGTTTTTCCGTTGCAAGTACAACTGTTGTTGTCACAGCAAATCCAAGCACAAACCATAATGCTTCCATTGTTCTGCTCCTTTCTGTCATTTATTTATGCAAAAATGCACCCACCGCCTTTTGGTGAGTGCATTTTTATTTATTAAAGATTATGTCTTTTTCGTGATTACTGCAAGACTGCCATGTTGCTTTTTTGACACCTGTTTTGTTACATATTGCACGCTCTTTTAAATCGCATACTATAAAATTCGGACTGTCAGCTCTTGCACTTTGACCTGTCCAATATTGGCAAGTGACGCATTGTCTTGCGTTGCGTCCTACTTTACTCTCCAAAATCATCGCCTCCTGAATCGTGTACAAAGAAAATTCTGAAAAGCATAATAACAAAAAATATACCTGCTAAAACATACGAGCCTGTTGATATAAACGATAAAAAGCCAACTTCTGTTGTTACTGATACTATTTTTGTAAGACTGCCTATAATGAAGAAAAACACTATTAGTTTAAGCAGAAAGATAGTTGTACTTTGTTTTATGTTTTCCCACATAGAAAAACTATGTGATTTTGAATAGAAGTATAATATTAACAGTATGATTAAAATTACTATCACGACAGCTATATGAATTTCCTCTTTTCGTTACATTTTATTTAATAATTCTTGTTTCTTTAAATTAAATTCCTCATCAGTCAAAATGCCTGCTTCTTTGAGCTTTTGCAGTTTTTCTAATTGTGCAAACACATCATTTCCATCCGATGAAGTATTTGTTTTATTATCTTTGCTGTCAAATTTGTCAAAAATATCATACTGTCTAAGCAAATCCATAAATTCACGGCACTTTGCAGCCTGATTAAAAATTGTTGTACCTGTCAGCATTTCTACTCTTAGAGTCAATTTTTTATTGTACTGACTTGTGTATAAAATGCAGATAACATTCTCCTGTTCCTGATTTGCACTGTCACCACCGCCAAGAAGAACTTCTGTTGTCGATATTGTTCTTTTCTCGATGCGGAGTTCGGATATTTTATTATACGGAATATCATAATCGGAAAACCATTCTTTGGTTGTTATGGTCGGTCTGAAAGAAAATTTATCGGGCATAATGTTTAGTCCAATTGCTCCTGACTTCCTTTTTGGTATCTCAGGAAGACCGCCCACATATGTAACTTCATATCTTGCAATTGCGCCGTCAAGTGCTTTTTTCAATTCCTTGCTTTCTTCATTGTGAGCTTTCATAGCGGCAGATGTTTCGTCAAAAGACTTCTTCATAGAATCTTTTGCACTTGTAGCAGTTTGTTTTAATTTGTCCATAAATCCCATAGTTTAATATCTCCTTTTTAGATTTTTAAATTGAGTTTAAATGATTTTTTAATAGTTTTCTGATTGTTCGTTCCGAATACGAGTATTTTGTCGCAATCAGATTGATTGATTCTGATGTTCCGTCATATGCCTTGAGCGCTTCTTCAAGGACAAATTCCTTAGAAAAAAGTCGGGTAGGAAAGTTTATCTGACTCCCCTTAAAGTTTTCATACAGTTTTACCACATTGTCAAAGCCTATGATTTCGCTCATTGTTTCATAAACTCCGTTTAATGTTGTGCATTTTTGTTGATTTTTATCTATATCAATCACCTGCCTTGTTTCACCCTCTTTTTACATTATATGACAGCAAAATGGAAAAATCTTCCGTACTTTTCCACGCAAAAGTGTAAAAATATATATAGACAAAAAATTCGGCAACAAAAAGTATATTGCAAGCCAAAACACCACACCACGCACTGAGCGTGAGGTGTGGGGGGCAGTTTTAACTGCCTTGCAATATCCTTTTCTGTTGCCGAAAATTGGTGAGTTAAGGATATTCAAATTTATAGTATTTATATAGGTATTTATCACACTCCTTAAAAGCCTTTTAATTCACTCGGCAGACACAAGTATTTTTAAACCGTGACTTTCTCCGTGTCCGAATCATCTCCACCAACTCAGTCACGATTGCATATGCAGTCGTGACTTTTTCTGTGTGTGAGTTTTTATGTTCGTGTTCAAAGTAAAAAATTAAAATTCTCTTGAATTGATTTTATTTTGTGTTATACTTATTAACATAAGGATGTTATGGGATGTGGTTTTATGAGGTTTATTGGTTGTAAAAAAAATTTGTTACATAGTATTGATGAAGTTATATCAGAAAATCTTTCATTAAAAAAAGATGCACTGTTTTGCGATATTTTTTCTGGGACGGGTTCAGTTGCTCAATATTTTAAGAATAAGTATAGGATTTATTCAAATGATTCACTTTATTTTTCGTATGTGATTCAGAAAGCTACCGTTGAGAACAATATTATTCCAACTTTTACAAAATTAAAAGAAATAGGTATTTACGAACCACTTTCTTTTCTTGAAGAAACGCAAATTATCACTTATGATTATAATATAATAAATATTTCATTGCAAACAACTATTCGCCACATGATAATTGTAAAAGAATGTATTTTTCTATAAAAATGCTGTTAGAATAGATTTTATCAGAAATACGATTGAATCATGGAGAACACAAGGGCTGTTAGAAGAATACGAATATTATTATTTGCTGGCTGCTTTGATTTATAGTGTACCATCTATATCAAATATTACGGGCACTTATGGTGCTTATCTAAAAACTTGGGATAAACGTAGCTTTAAAAATTTAGAGTTATCTAGATTAGAAGTGTATGATAATAAAATTTAAATAAGGCGTTTAATTGTGATGCATTGGAACTTATTGATAAAATCGAAGGTGATATTTTGTATATTGATCCACCGTATAACGAAAGGCAATATGCTCCAAATTATCATTTATTAGAGACTATCGCTTTATATGATTATCCTGAAATTAAAGGCATAACTGGTATCAGACCGTATCAAAAACAAAAATCACCATTTTGTGTAAAAAAGAAAGCTGCTATAGCTCTTGATCAACTTATATCAAAAGCTAATTTTAACAATATAGTAATGAGCTATAGTACAGATGGAATTATTCCAATAGAACAGATTGAAACAATATTAAAAAGACATTGTATTAGTAATACCTTAAAACGTTATGATATTCCGTATAGGAGCTATAAAAGCAAGAAAGATAACCAACAGCATATGTTGTATGAGCATGTTTTTTTTATTAAAAAGTGTGAAGACAAGCAGTATACATATTTTAATAAAGCTATTATTTTAAACAATAAAAGCGTAAATAAGCATAAATATATTAAAAGTCCTACGAATTATATTGGGGGAAAATATAAATTGCTAAATCAAATATTGCCTCAATTCCCTAAAAAGGTAAACACATTTGTTGATTTATTTGCTGGCGGCTGTAATGTTGGTATTAATGCTAATGCTGGTAAAGTAATATTTAATGACATAAATTCAATTATTATTGATTTGTTTAAATGTTTTCATGATACACACATTAATGAATTACTGAAACAAATTGATATGATAATTAGTGAATATTCACTATCAAAAACAAATGAAGAGGGGTATAAAAAATTAAGGCACCATTATAATCAGACGCATAATTTAATTGAATTGTATACCCTTTCTTGTTATTCATTTAACTATCAATTTAGATTTAATAATAAACATGAGTATAATAATCCCTTTGGGAAAAATAGGAGTCAATTTTCTAATAATATGCGAAATAATTTAATTAGATTTGTTGAAAAACTTCAAAATTCAAATATAGAATTTACTAGAGGCGATTTTGAAAATTTTGATATTTCTACCTTGAATTACGGGGATTTAATTTATTGTGATCCTCCATACTTGATTACAACCGGTTCCTATAACGACGGTAACCGTGGCTTTAAAAACTGGGGTGAAATGGAAGAAAAAAATTATATAATTTTCTTGATAAAATGGATGGGGAAGGAATAAAATTTGCTCTGTCAAATGTTATAGAACATAAAGGTAAAATTAATGAAATCTTGATTGATTGGTCAAAAAAGTATCGATTGATTGAGATTCAAAGTGACTATTCAAATTCAAGTTATAACACTGTGGGTGGAACAAGTAAAGAAGTTTTAATTGTTAATTATTAAGGAGGTATTAATATGGCAAGAAGAACTTTTGGTTGGGTGCAAAATCCTGGTAAATTGTCAAACTTAAAAAAAGTAGTAAGTGTATTTAAATTAAACAGTAAATACAATATTTGGCTTAGAGAGGTGAGATTACCTTTATTAAAAAAATATAATCTTATTTGTGATGAAGATTATGAAAATTTCCAGAGAGTACTTGCAGAGAAGAATATTGTTGTTGAATACGCATCATTAAAAGGCAGGGGTGTAGGTAATAACGGTAGATCAAGTGCTATTTGTACTGGAATTATTCAAGCTGTTATTGATGGTCAAAGAGAACAAACTTATATTGCTCAAGATGGCACATCTATAAATATAAAAAAGCCATATACTGACGATTGGTCGGCTGAAGGTTTCCTGCGTTGGGCTATTTCCTGTGGATTATTAAATTATGATAGAGAAAATGATAACTGTTTCTTATCTGATATTGGCAGCCTTTTGGCGGATACACAAGATAGTAGTGTTGAGGAAAAAGATATTTTTACAAAAGCTCTTTTATCATATCCTCCTGTTTGTAGAGTTTTGAATATACTTTCTGATGGTAAAGGATATACTAAATTTGAATTAGGAAAACAGTTAGGTTTTTATGGTGAATTAGGTTTTACATCAATTCCGCAGAATATTTATATATATGACTACAATATGGCAAATATCAGTGAGCGTAATAAAATCAGAAGTAACGAGGAAGGTGATTCTGACAAATATGCTAGAGGTATTGCAAGTTGGTGTTCACAAATGGGATGGGTGACTTCAAAAAGTACAAATATAACAGAAGAGTATAAAGATGTTAATTATACTGCTAGTTATACTGCTAGACTTCAAAAATACTTCATAACTAGAGAAGGTGAAAAAGCTATAAAAAAATCTATTGGAAATTCAAGTAATGCCAAAATTCCTAAAATTGTATTATACGAAATGCTTGCATCTAATAAAGTTCCTGATGCAGACTTTTTAAGATATAAAAGAGCGAACATTATTAAGGCTATTTTAAACGCAGAGAAAACTTTACAACAGATAAAAAATGCATTAGAAGGTGTAAATATTGAAACGACAGAATCTTCTATTGTCGATGATATTATAGGGTTAAAGCGAATTGGAATTAACATTCGCGAACATGATAAAAAATATAGAATAACAGATAAAATAAAAGGTTTAAAAATTCCAACTGCGATTTCTATAAGTAAGACTGATATCACTCAACTTAAAGAAAAAATTCGAGAAAATTTGAAAACTGTGGATCATAAATATCTTGTCCTTGTGGATTTAGCTTATAGTGATGCTTCAACAAAAGGTAAGAAAAATGCTGATGCTAGAGAATTTGAAATTCAAACAGCAGAATTATTCACAAGAGAGCTTAATTTTAGTGGTATGCGATTAGGTGATGCAAATAGACCTGATGTCATAATTTCTTATGAGGACTTTGGTGCTATTATTGACAATAAGTCTTATAAAGATGGTTTTAACATTGATAGAAAATGTGCTGATGAGATGAGCAGATATATTAATGAAAATACACGAAGAGTTCCAGGAATTCCTAAAAATGAATGGTGGAAAAATTTCGATATAAAGGTCCATACGTTCTATTTCCTATTTATAACATCTTTTCTTAAAGGCAACTTTAAATCTCAGCTTGACTATATTTCAAAATCACAATCGGATATACAAGGCGGAGCAGTGTCTGTCGATAATCTTCTCTATATTGCAGAAAAACTTAAAAGTGGTGTTATAAGATATGAAGATTTCTTTAAATTATTTGTGAATGAAGATATAATTGTATAATATGGTACTACAGTTCAGTTGTTGATTGATTATTGAAACAGAGCCGAAATCATTTTTTACCGCTCCGTTCCTGACAAGCATTGTTGTTTGGTCAAAAATCAATTCATCGGCAGATGAGGGATAGGTCATTATTATTGCAAGCTCCGTGACCGTGATTCAAGCTTTGAACCACAGCCTATACCGTAGCGGCAAAAGGATGTATCCGAGATTGAAGAAAAAGGCTTTGACCTTTTACAGTCAAAGCCTCATACTGCCATGGCAATGTCTTGGGTTTATTAAGTTTTATCATACTGCCTTATAAAACCTCGGCATATTTCGTGGCAGTATTTTTGTTTAAATTTCGTTTGGATTTTTACTTTATCATTTTTAAAAATTCCTGTTTTGTCAAAAGCTTTGCAAAGCCGTAGTCACGACATATTTTTTGGCAAATTCTTTTTGTTTCATCGTCCATACCGCAGTCAAGGCAAATTACACAGTCATTTCTTCCTCTGCTTATCCATTTTACCTTTGCGGCAGCACTTCGCAAAATATATTCGGCATTTTCACATTTTCCGCTGACGGGAGCAACAAACATAACGGTATTATTTTTTCTGTTACGAAAGAGAAAAAATGTTAATTCACGGACAAATGCACAAATTCCGATTACGGCAAAAACAACAAGAAAAACAGCCGATACAACATTCATGTAATTCACCTCAATACATTTTATTGCAGATGTTTCAAAGTGTGCGGTATAAATCCGCAAAATGCAGAAACAATATAAAAAGCGGCTAATCCGCAAAAATGAATGAGGAGAATGAATACTATGGAAAACAATGCATATTGTAACCAAAGCATTATGTGCTCGGTAACAAACTGTAAGCATCACAACAGCACAAAGGACTACTGTTCGCTTGAAGCAATCAAGGTCGGAACTCACGAGGCAAATCCGACTGTTTGTCAGTGTACGGACTGCCAGAGCTTTGAAGCAAAGTGCAGCTGCAAGTAATTTGATTTGAAGCTTACACCCTCAGCCCCTCGGACTGGGGGTGTTTTGGCTTTAAAAGGGGATGAATTTGTGGAGATTTTTTCATCGGTAATTTTTCAGATTGCGGTTTTATTTTCGTTTATATTTATCGGTTTTACAATCCGACAGGGCAGATTATTGCCGGAAAATTCAGCCGAAATTTTTTCAAAGCTCGAGAACAGAATTCTTATGCCCGCCGTTGTAATTAACACATTCCGCACCAATTGTACAGTAAAAAACATAAGCGAAAAATGGGTGTTCATTGCCTACAGCACGGGGGTTCTGCTGTTTTGCATTGCAACGGGATTTGTTGCGTCAAGATTTCTTGGTAAGACGGAATATCTGAAAAAGGTGTACCGCTATTCAATTTCCGTTTCAAATTTCGGATTTGTCGGAACTGCAATGGTGTCGGGAATATACGGCGCAGAAAGCATGGAGCTTTTCGACTATCTTATGTTCACTTTACCGCTTAATTTGTTTACTTATTCAATAGGAATTGCGTGGCTTGTGCCGAACGGACACGGCAAATTTTCAATGAAAAATTTTGTTAATCCGATTTTTGTTTCAATTTTTATCGGAGCAATTCTCGGTTTATTGCCGATTCCGAAATTCAGACTTGTTACAACAATAATCAATTCAACCGCTGCCTGTATGTCTCCGATTGCAATGATTCTGACAGGCTTTGTAATAGGCGGCTACAGCTTTGCAAATCTTTTCGGCAAATGGCAGACCTATGTTGTTGCAGGAATCCGCCTTGTGTTTCTGCCAACGGTTTCGGTGCTTGTGTTAAAGCTTTTTAACGCACCTCAGGAGGCAGTTGTTGCAACACTTTGCGCAAATGCAATGCCGCTTGGACTTAATACGGTAATTATTCCGTCAGCCTACGGAAAAAGTCCCGATGACGGTGCAAGCATGGCGCTTGTGTCACAGCTTACGGCAGTTTTTACGATACCGATTTTGTTCTATATTCTGCTTTAACCCTTGATTAATTCCCACTCCATTGGTACAATATAGGTATAAAAATTTTGGAGGTTTGATTATGGAATTATCTGAGGCTTTAAATAACAGAAAAAGCACAAGACATTATATAGATAAAAAAGTTAACAAAAGCCTGCTTGATGAAATGCTGTCGGCGGCAAATCTTGCTCCTTCGTGGAAGAACTCGCAGACGCCGCGCTTTTATGTTGCAACAGGCGAAAAAAGTAAGGATGCCGTAAGAGAGGCACTCCCCGAATTTAACAGAAAAAATTCAGAAAATGCGTCTGCATATATCGTGACAACAGTTGTTCTCAACCGTTCGGGTTTTGACAAAGACGGTACTGCCGTGACTGAAATCGGCAACGGCTGGGGATATTACGATCTCGGTCTTAACAATATGGCACTTTTGCTAAAGGCAACCGAACTCGGCATTTCAACCCTTGTTATGGGTATCCGTGACGGTGAAAAGCTCAGAAAAGAATTTGACATTCCCGAAACAGAGGCTGTTGTCAGCGTTATCGCAGTTGGTTACACTGATTCCAAAATCGTAAGACCGAAGAGAAAATCTGTTGAGGATTTTGCAAAATTTTATGAGGAATGAGAGGTTTACATAATGAGTGAATTTATCGAAAAACTGAAATCAAGAAGAAGCGTTCGCAGCTTTAAGTCTGAAATGCCGCCAAAGAAAGTTATTTACGAAATTATTTCCGCAGGTTTGTATGCACCGTCGGGAATGAACAGACAGCCGGTTATTATCGTTGCCGTTACAAACAAAGAAATGCGTGACAGGCTTTCAAGAATGAATGCCGAAATTATGGGAAAAGATGTTGATCCGTTCTATAACGCTCCCGTTGTTCTGATTGTGCTTGCCGATAAAGCAGCTCCTACATATTTGTATGACGGTACTCTTGTAATGGAAAATCTTATGCTTGCCGCCCATGATGAGGGACTCGGAAGTTGTTGGATTCACCGTGCAAAGGAAGAATTTGAAAGCAAAGAGGGCAAAGAAATTCTCAAATCACTCGGTATTGAGGGTGACTATGAGGGTATCGGTCACTGCGTTATCGGTTATGTGAACGGTGAATATCCCAAAACTTCACCGAGAAGAGAAAACCGTGTTTTTTATGTTGAATGAGGGAATTTGTTTTTTGAAAGGATTGAACAAGGTTGACTTTGCAACAGTTGAAATATGTTGTCACCGTTGCCCGCACAGGCTCAATGAGTGAAGCGTCAAAAGAACTTTTTATTTCTCAGCCGGGACTTACAACATCAATTCGTGAGTTGGAAACGGAAATGGGCATAAAGATTTTTACACGCACAAACAAGGGCGTTGTAACTTCAAACGAGGGTGAAAGATTTCTCGGCTATGCACGACAGGTTCTTGAACAGGCAAGTCTGCTTGAGGGAGTGTATAAGTCGGGAACAAAGATAAAGCAGCAGTTCTGCGTTTCAACCCAGCACTACTCGTTTGCAGTCAATGCATTTGTTGATCTTATCCGACGGTTTGCAGGTGAGGAGTACGATTTCTCACTTCGTGAAACCGAAACCTACGAAATTATTGACGATGTTGCAAAGATGAAAAGCGAAATCGGAATTCTTTATCTCAACAGCTTTAACAAAGATGCGCTGATGAAAATTATAAAATCAAAGTCGCTGACATTTACCGAGCTTTTTACGGCAAAGCCTCATGTGTTTGTATCAACCGACCATCCGCTTGCAGATAAAAAATCCGTTACAATGGAGGAGCTTGCCGATTATCCGTATCTCTCGTTTGAACAGGGAGAGCATAATTCTTTCTATTATTCGGAAGAAATTTTCAGCACGGTCGGGCGTACAAAAAATATCAGAGTGACCGACAGAGCAACCCTGTTCAACCTTTTAATCGGACTCAACGGCTACACAGTTTGCAGCGGTGTAATCGACAATGAGCTTAACGGTGATAATATAACCGCAATCCCCCTTGATGAAGAGGGCAATATGAAAATCGGTTATATCGAAAATAAAAAGATTTTACACAGTAACCTTGCCGAGGCATATATTAAGGCTTTAAAGAAACATATTTGATATAAGAAAAACTAATAGCAAACGGCTGATAACAAGTATTTTACAAGTCTGTGAATTCATAATATAATTAACTCATCAAATTTCCACGGAGGTATTTAAGATGAGTAAACAGCACACACCATTTAGATTTGAAACAGTAGGTAGCTTTTTAAGACCCGATTATCTTAAAAAAGCAAGACTTGATTTTGAAAACGGTAAAATCACAAAAGAAGAGCTTACCGCGGTTGAGGACAAGGCTATTCTTGACCTTGTTGCAAAACAGAAAAAAGCCGGTATAAAAGCGATTACCGACGGTGAATTCCGCAGAGCAACATGGCATCTTGACTTCATGTGGGGATTTAACGGAGTTGAACACAAAAAAACCGAAAACGGTGTTGCATTCCACGGCGAACAGGCTTTGATTGACGATACATGGCTTTCCGGCGAAATCTCGGTTGACAGTCATCCGTTTGTTGAACATTACAAATTTGTAAAGGCTCTTGAGGATGAAAACACAGTAGCAAAGCAGACAATTCCTGCTCCCGCACAGTTTTTCCAGCAGTTCATCATTCCTGCAAATATTGAAACGACAAGGAAGTTCTATTCGACAGATGAAGAACTTATCAACGATATTGCAAACGGATACAAAAAGGTAATCAAAGACCTTTACGATGCAGGTTGCAGAAATATCCAGTTTGACGACTGCACATGGGGCGTTCTTGTTGCGGAGGGTAGCGTAAACCGCTATGGCGAGGATGCAGATTTTAAGAGTATCAGTGAGAAACTTCTCAAGGTAAACAACCTTGCAATTGAGGGGAAGCCCGATGATCTCGTAATCAATACTCATGTTTGCAGAGGTAACTATCATTCTGCATACTTCAGCAGCGGTGCATATGATCCTGTTGCAGAGAAACTTTTCGGTGAAGAAAATGTCAACGCTTATTATCTTGAGTTTGACGATGAGCGTTCAGGCGGTTTTGAACCGTTAAAATATGTGAGCGGTGACAAAAAGGTTGTTCTCGGTCTTATCACAACAAAGTCACCTGTTCTTGAGGATAAGCAGACTGTAATCAATCGTATTCATGAGGCAGCAAAGTATATTCCGCTTGACAGATTGTATCTCAGTCCGCAGTGCGGTTTTGCATCATGCGAAATCGGTAATAAGCTTACCGAGGAAGAGCAGTGGACAAAACTTGCTCTTGTAAAAGAAATTGCAGAAGAAGTTTGGAAGTAACTATATATAAAAAAGCCGACACTTTTCGGAGTGTCGGCTTTTTATCTGTCATAAATCAGTCCTTGCGTTTTGAACTGAATTTGTATGATATAAGGTTGAGGACAAGGAAAAGTAAGATTGCACCGATTGAGTACATCATCATAAATGTGAAATCCACTTCGTTTCCGAAAAGGTTGAGGTTGGTTGCAAATGCTTTTTCTGCCTCTGCGACAAACATTCCGTGGTCTGCTCCTGCGAGTGAGGTCGAAATATCGTTAATGCACGGGCTGACAAGCACATTTCTTATCATAGCCGCAATGTGTGAGCCGGGGATAAGATTTACAAATGTCTGAACTCCGTCCGAAAACTGGCTGACGGGAATGTATGCGCCGATTACAAAACCAATTGCAACCGAAATAAGTGTGTTGAATGCGGCATAGGTTGAATTCTTTTTGAAGAATGACGCAACAAACATAAGAATAAGTACAGCCGAAACAGAGCCTAAAATCACAAGTCCGTATAATTTTAAAAGCTCTGTAAATTCGGGAAAGCTTGAACCCGATATGCACGAAAATGCGATGCCTGCCGTCAGCAAAATTGCGCTGATTACAATTGTGTTTACAACCGCACCCGAAAAGTAGGAGAGAACAACCGTACTGCCCTTTACGGAAGAAGCGTTGTAGTCGTAGTCAATCTTGTTCTGCTTGTCGGAAATCATTACCGAAAGTGAGTTCATTGCAACCGTTACAACAGATGTTCCGATAACGCCCGATACAAGCCATGAATTTACAAGTGCGTTAATCAAATTGTCCTCTGTTTTGATGTTGAAGCCGTCGAGCATTGAAGTCATTGAATCGACATAATTCTGCTTGAGAAATAAAAGATAAAGTCCGAGTATGATAATCTGCGTCATCATTGAGAAGATAATTGCGGTTTTGTCCTTTAAATATACCTTTATATTTCGTTTTGTCATACCCTTGTATGAGCAAAGTGTTCTTTGAAATTTCATATCAGTCACCCAGCCTTTTACCCGTTACGGTCAGAAACACATCGTCCATATTGCCTTTGATAATCTCAAAATCGACAATTTCAGTATGTTTGTTTGTGATTTCAAGAGCCTGTCTGCTGTCCTTGATTTTGATTTTATATGCATCTCCGACTCTTTCAAAATCAAGATTATCGCCCTTGAGAAGACTATCGTTTTCAGAATTTTCTTCCGTGTACCAAACAAGGCTGTTTGACGAATAATCTTTTTTGAGATTATGCGGAGAATCGTTGGCAACAATTTTGCCCGAATCAATAATCACCACATTATCGCAGTCAACAGTTTCTTCCATATAGTGGGTTGTGAGGAATACCGTAAGTCCTGTTTCTTTGCGAAGATTGTGGATGATTTCCCACACCTGCAGCCTTGTTTTCGGGTCAAGTCCCGTTGTCGGTTCGTCAAGGAACAGGAGCTTCGGTCGGTTAATAAGCGCCCTTGCAATGTCAACCCGTCTGCGCTGGCCACCGCTCAATGTGCCGTATTTTCTTTTGAGAATTTCCGAAAGGTCAAAGGTTTGTGTAAGGCTTTCAATTCTTTTGGCGATTTCTTTTTTGTTGAGTCCGTAATATGATGCTCTCGATTCAAGATTTTCTTTAACGGTAAGCTGTTTGTCAAGTACAGAACCCTGAAAAACAATTCCGATAAGCTCCTTGATTTTGTTCTTTTCTTTGTCAAGGTCATACCCGCCGATTTTAACATTGCCCGATGTTTTTTCAAGCACCGTACAAAGAATGTTGATTGTGGTTGATTTGCCTGCACCGTTAATTCCGAGAAATGCGAAAAACGAACCTTCTTCAACCGTGAATGATATATCATTTACTGCGTGAACATCTTTATAATTCTTTACAAGATTTTTAACTTCGATTATGTTACTCATTAAAAATCCCCTCCTTCTGTCAACATAGTAGCACCTTGCAATTCAAAAGAAAAGCAATTTTAGCTGTGTTGCAAAAAGAGGGGAGTAAGTTGCGATTTTGTATGTCAAAATGCAGTTATTCGTTCTGATAATCCTCGTCTGCGTTAAATTTTTTGAGCGATTCATTAATTGATTTTGCCGTGCTTGTCCGTGTAATGTAGCTGAAAAGAAATGTCAGCAGATACACGGCGGTAATCATTGCAAAAACCAAAAGCGCCATAGGAAAATTCTTGTACCAACCAAGCAAAAATCCCTCGGTCATAACAATTGCCTGAATAAGGCAGAAATGAATGACAATTCGTATGCGAGCCTGCAGTTTGGTGGGTTCTTCTTTAAAGTAAAAAAGCAGACTCGGAATTGAAGTTACCGCACCTGTTCCCATTACAACCCACGGAAAATAGGGTGGATAGTATTCGATTAACGCAATTGAATTTGCAAGGCTTACAACAAAAAGCATTGCAACCGTGATTATGAAAAAGTCCTTTATGACTTCCTTTATAATTTCTTTTAAAGAATCATTCATAACAATACCTCACATTCCAAGCTTTTTCTTCAAGGTCGGCACATACTGCCTTGAAATAATTGCCGTTTCACCGTTTACAAGCTTTGCCTCAAAACGGCTGTTGACAGACGGTGACACGGAACGAATTTTACCGATATTCAGTATCATCGACTTTGAACATCTGAAAAATTTTGTTCCTTTTAAAAATTTCCTCAAGCTCATACAGCTTTTGTTTGGTTTCATAAATATTGTTTTTGCAGTATATAAAGGTTTTGTTGTCAACCGATTCTATGTAGAAAATTTCCTTCGTGTCAAGCTTGAACATCTCGCCGTCTTTTGATGCAAGAAGAAAACTTTTCTGTCCCTTAATGCTGTTTGCAAGCGACATAATCTCGTCGCTGATTTCATGACAGCAAATAATAATTTCTTCCCGTTCCTCAATCCCAACCTGACGGATTGTAACATTAAACATCGCATTCCCTCCGTTCATCAACCATTTTACCATATCAAAAAGGAAATTAACAGTACCGAACCCTAACTTGCAAAATTATGTCGGTAAATTACAATTTTTTGTTGACAAATAAAAATATTACTAATAGAATAATACTATTATTTATTATCTGATTTATTGGAGAGGTTTAAATGAGAGCGTTGACCTTTAAAGGATATCTTCTTTCACAACTACAGGAATTGTCAGGAGTGGGCGGAACATCGTTGTACTCGTTTTCAAAACTTGCCGAAAATAATTTTCGCCTTAAAGATGCTTTATGCCTTTATCTTATGATGTTTACCGATAAAAATTTAAAGAATAAACTTCTTAAAAAGTACGACTATCTTAATGACGGTTGCGAAAAACTTTCGGGAATTACGGACAATAATGTTGGAAAATATGTTTCCAAAAAAGAATTAAGCGAGTACAAAACAATCTATGATAACTACCTTTACAGATTAAACAAACACAATAATGAAACAAAATTAAAAATTTGATGTATAAAAAAATCTGTGAAGTTAAACAGCAAAAGTGTATTACAAACTACCGCATTTATAAGGAATTGAACCTTAATGCAGGTAATGTCAATTCTTTTCTCAAATACGGCAACACTGATAAATTGAGTGTTGAAACAGTAAGAAAAGTTCTTACATTTATTAATGAATATTAATAAAAATATATTGACAATATAATATTGCAATGATATAATCAGCTAAACAAAAAGATTAACATTGTATTGCTTTTGAGAGGTGTTGTTTATGTTTTGGTTAGTTTTCTGGTTTTTGGTGTGTGTTGCAATTCTTGCTTACGGAATTCGCAGAATGGCAAATCACGATTATCGTTTTGGCTCGGGACTTTTCAAGAGCAGTGACAGCAATCTTGACGAAAAGGACGAGTTTGTCGATAAGGATTATTATGACAAAAAGAATCTTTTTAAATAGTATAAAGCAAAATCTAAGGCTCTTGAGTTGTTCCAAGAGCCTTTTGTTGTGTAAAAACGCTCCCGTATTGTACGGGAGCATTTCTTATTTTATTGCCTTTATAAACTTGTAATACGGCTTTTTGATGCGAGGGAGATTATTGTAAATTTCTTCAACGGAATTATAGTAAGCGTTTTCAATAATTTTCAGTTCATCATCGCTTATCGTGTGATTGCTGAATCTCGCCTTTTCATACACGGATTTCACTTCATCTTTAATCAGAAGATGCGAAATTTTCGTTAGATTTTTAAGTTCTTTATAAATGCAGATTGCTCTTTTATTGTTTATTCCTGTTTCAAATCTTTGTTTTCTCTTTTTGATAATGATAATTCTTCTTGAGAAAATTGCGATTAAAGCAAGGGCAACAATTCCCAATGACATCATAGCGATTGTAAATCCGTTAAATTCAAATGAAGATTTACTGTCATTTTTCGGTTTTGTGCTGTGAGAAACCGTGCCGTTTGTCGGAGCAGTCGGTGCTGTTGTCGGTTCAACGGTTGTTGGCTGAGTTGTGTCCGTACTGCCGCCGCTTGCTCTTTGAGAGCCGACATACCTTGCCGGCTGAAACGATGACGGTGTACATTCAAGCGGAATCCAACCCGCCGTATCGCTGTAATACTCAATCCATGCGTGAGCGTTGTCGGTTGTTACGGTCACGGTTTGATTTGCGTATGCGGTTGCATAGTAGCCTGTAACATATCGTGCCGGAATCCCGAGTACCCTCAGCATAAGCGTGCCGGCTGTGGCGAAATGGACACAATATCCCGTGTCGCTCTCGTTGAGAAACCAAGTTGCAAAATCTTTGCCCGACGGCATTTTTGGAGTTTTTAACGAATAGGTTTTACTGTTTGAAATATAGTTCTTTACCATTTCAATCTTTTCGGAAGCGGTAAGCTCCGAGTCGAGAAAGCCTTCTTGATCTGCAATTCTACGCAATTCAATTTGTGTTTTTCTCGGAATTTCAAGATAGGTGTCATACACAAATGCTTTGTAATTTTCCGCTTCGGCTGAATTATTGTATCTGTATGTGTTTTCGGCATAAAACGGATAGTGCGAATAATTAAATTCGTTTTTATCCGTATCGTTTTTTACGCACACATCAGCAACCGAATTGAGATTGTCGGGTAGACTTTCCAAAAAGTAGGGAACATAGGCAATTTTACTTTCATTCAGCATATGAACTCTTGTATCGGTTAAAGCATTGTTTCCGATTGTTGCCGTAAACGGTACGAAATCCTGCGGATATCTTGCTGCATCATTGTCGGAAATGATACTCCATGTATTGTCCCTATAGTCGGCATATGCTGTGCCTTTGAGATAAATATTACCACCAACTGCCGAAGTGACCGTCATAACAGGTGTATGCGTCTGTGTCAGCGGAGAAATATCGCTGAGATTTTCTTTTTCTTCAAGTGAACCTTTGATTTCATTAAGGTTTTTTCTGCGGTAGTTTTTCGTCCGTCATCAATATTAAAGCTGTTTTCAATGCTCTGCAAAAGGTTTTCCTGCCAGTCAAATCGCTCATATTTTTCAATCGGATTGAATGCAAGCAAAATTGTCATCACAACAAGCATTGTTCCGAATGAAATTGCCGCAATCACACCGCCCTGTGACGGTCTGAATTTGCGTGTGTTCTTTGAAATGTACAAGGCAATAAGACTTGCAATTGCAATAAAAAGACAAACGAGCGACGGAAGAGTGTTTACAAGAATGAAGCAGGGGACAAGCAGTACCATTGACAGCAATGACGGAATCAAAATACGCTTGTATCGTATCAGGCTGATTGTAAAAACTGCACTCAGTATTGCCGAAATAAATACAAAAAGTCCTGTTGCGCTTGTGCCGAGGGTATCTCCCAAAATAATTTTGTTCTGTACGGGAAGATATTGCGAAAGCAGTTTTAAAGCCTGAGTAATAACATAACTCAATTGCTCAAGTATGCTTTCAAGTGAAAACAGCAGAGTGAATACAAAAACAATCATAGTGATTGCTACGCTGATAAACAGTACACCCGACTTTTTGACAAGGGAGGCAAGCAATCCGTAAATTGTGCAGAAAATTGCCGTAGGAACTACTATGATGTACCATTCTGTTTTTATATCAAAAGAGGTGACAAGACAGTAAAACAGGCTTGAAATCAATGTTACGCATAGAAGAATGTCAATCGTAAAGCTTGTTTTGTTTTTCACAACAAGTCAACCTCCTCACGATCGGCAAAAATATTGTAATGCTGAAAATCATTTGTGTCGACAACAAAGCTGCTTTCCGTGTTTAGATAGAGTGCGGAAAAATAGTTTAATATATCGCTTTCGCATCTTATCTCAAAAGGATTGCCGTTCCTGTCGCAGGCAAAGCAAATGCCTATGCTCTTAATCATATATCGGCAGACATACATCAGCTTTGCAAAAACAACATCATTTTCGTCTGCATTATCTCCGAAAAAAGGCATTATAAGACAGTTCTTGATTATCGGAACATTCGGTTCTTTTACAATCAGCCCATCGCTTTTTGACGAAAGCTTCCAATGAACATTGCGCAGACTGTCACCGTGACGGTATTCACGAAGCTCATAAATTTCGCTGTTACCGACAGGCTTAGGCTTGTATCCCGTAACCGTAAAATTACTGCTGTCGGGGATAATTTTCGGTTTTTGTTGTTTTGGAAGAACACGAACAAAGCTACGCTTTTTAATCCTGATCGGAAGGAAAAATATACCGAGCATATCGTAAACTTTACCGTTTTTGCATACAATGTCAAGCTGTCCGCAATGCTGTGTAAGACTGTTGCATTGTCTGATTAACGGCTTTGTAAATGTACCCGAAAATCTGATTTTTATGTTTTCAGAAAGATTTGCTGTAAGGTTGGTTGATTTTATATTCAGCGTGAGCATAGGGCAGAAGAGCGGTTCCTTTTTCTTGCCTGATATTGCAATGTAAAACTCATCCTTGATAAAAACATTTTCTTTTGCAAAAATTTCAATATCGGAGCGTACACTCCGTATCATAAAAGGCAGACTCAGCAAAAGCGAGATTATCGGAATTGAAACAACCGTCAGGAACAAAAACCATGAGAACCAGGCGTAATAAAAAATGCTGAACAAAAATGTTCCCGTCAGCAGACAAAGATAAATTATTATGTTCCTTATCATTTTCAAGTCCTCGGCTTTGGAGTTTTTCTGAGAATTTCGTGCAGAATTTCTTCGCTGTTCTTTTTTGACGCAGAGGCTTTTGCGTTGAGAATTACCCTGTGGTTTACGGCGCAGATAAAAATATTCTGCACATCTCTCGGCACAATGTAATCTCTGCCCTCGGCAAATGCAACAGCCTTTGCCATATCGGTCAGTGAAAGCGTTGCTCTCGGGCTTGCACCTCTTGAAAGCAACGGATGCTTTCTTGTTGCCGAAATGAGTGACACAATATGTCTTGCCATATCGTCGCTGACAAAAACATTCTGAACCTCCGACTGCATTTCAAGAAATTCATTTTTGGATACAATGCAGTTTACTGAGTTAAGGGGATTTTTATCGCTTCTGTTAAGCAGCATTTTACATTCCGCATCGTTGTCGGGATATCCCATTGAAAGCCTTACCGTGAATCGGTCAATCTGTGAATCAGGCAAAAGCTGTGTTCCTGACGCTCCTGTCGGGTTTTGCGTTGCAATAACAGAAAAAGGCTTTTCAAGCTTGAAAGTGTTGCCTTCAACAGTGACCTGTCGTTCTTCCATTGCCTCAAGCAAAGCCGCCTGAGTTCTGCTTGAAGTTCTGTTTAACTCGTCTGCAAGAAAAAGATTACAGAATACAGCGCCTTTGTTGAAAGTGAATTTTCCTGTATCCTTGTTATAGACCGCAAAGCCCGTGATATCTGACGGCAAAGTGTCGGGAGTGAACTGTACTCTGCCGTATTCAAGACCGAGCGCCTTTGAAAACGCAACCGCCATTGTTGTTTTGCCCACACCCGGAATATCCTCAATAAGAATGTTTCCTCCTGTGAGCAACGCAAGCAGAGTGGTGACAACCGCCCTGTCTTTACCGTTTATTACCTTTTTTACCTCATTGGTTATAAGTTGAAATTTATTCATTATTTGTCCCTTTGTGTTAAAATTTGTTGTTATATTTTTTATACAATAATTTAATCTGAACAACGCTCTCTTTAAATTATATTTGATTTGCTTTTTTATTGCAAGTCTTTTTCGTAAAATACAGACCAACTACAGATGTGAAGATATGTTTTTAGGTTATGCAGAATATATGCAAAAAAACGGCAGTCCGTAAAGAACTGCCGTCTGAAAATTAAATTGACAAATAAGAATTAAACTGTTAGAATAAAACCGTGATACCTGCATTAAACGGTAGGCGGTTTCTCCTCACAAGAGGAGGTGATAACCATGACAATTTCCGATGTATGTTTACTCGGCACTTTAATCGTCAGCGTTATCGCTCTTTGTTACCAAGTCTTTGGCAACAAAAAGTAATTTTGTTTCTTCGTACATATATGTACATTTAAATAAAAAAGAAACAACCGCCCGAACTTCGACACTCCGGCGGTTAGTTTCTAATCAACATGTGGAGAATCCGCTTATCGCAGGTATCTCCTTTTCTATAATTATATTAAACCAAACAAAGAAAAATGTCAAAGTACCTTTCGGGTACATGACATTTCCTTATTACCAAATATTTGGCAAC
>ENA-OQJP01000168-OQJP01000168.1-human-gut-metagenome-genome-assembly--contig:-NODE-168-length-25425-cov-4.922444_pt1 | contig 25425 bp, 19 predicted proteins | sample MGYA00242611_ERZ504778 | MGnify/ENA primary metagenome ERZ504778 (study PRJEB26092, sample SAMD00036349) | human gut metagenome | host: Homo sapiens | study: EMG produced TPA metagenomics assembly of...
ACCATTCGGTGAGCGGCTGGGTCTTGCCGTCGCCATCGAGGGCCACGGCAACGGTGTCGGCAATGTCGCGGGAGCTCACGCCCACTTCGATGGCATATTCGCCGGCCTCCACGTGCCAGTCGTTGTACTTCTCGGACCAGTAGGCGAACGCGCGCTCGTCGAGGTCGATGGTCACGGTCTTGGATTCGCCGGCCTTGAGGAACACCTTGGTGAAGCCCTTGAGCTCGTGCTTCGGGCGAGCCACGTCGGCCTTGCCCGGCACAACGTACACCTGCACGGTTTCGGCGGCGTCCACATCGGAGGTGTTGGTCACGGTGGCGGTCACGGTGGCGGTGTTCGCGCCGGTCTTGGCGGCGGTGACGTCGGCGATCTCGAACGTGGCGTAGCTCAGGCCGTAGCCGAACGGATAGTCCACAGCCTTGCCGTAGGTGTCGTAGTAGCGGTAACCGACGAATACGCCCTCGCCGTAGTCGACGTGGCCCTCCTCGCCCGGCCAGTTCGTCATGCTCGGGTCATCGTTGATGTCCAGCGGAATGGACTGGGCGAGCTTGCCGGACGGGCTGACCTGGCCGAAAATCACGTCGGCAAGCGCCGGGCCACCGGACTGGCCGAGCAGCCAGGATTCGAGGATGCCCTTGGCGTTCTTGGCCCACGGGGCCACGGAGACCACGGAACCGTTGGACAGTACGACCACGACGTTCTGGTTCGCGGCGGCGACCTGTTCGAGCAGGGCGATCTGCTTGGCGGGCATGTCGAGGGTGTCGCGGTCGAAGCCCTCGGATTCCGCGGCTTCCGGCAGGCCCAGGAACATGAGGACAACGTCGGCGTTCTTGGCGGTTTCCACGGCTTCGGATTCGAGGGCCGGGTCGGCCGGTTCCAGATCGAGCGTGAAGCCGGGGGCGAAGTCGGCCTTGATGCCGCGCTCGGCGAGCGTGTCGAGGAAGCTAGTCATCTTGGTGGGGGTGATGTGGGAGGAGCCGCCGCCCTGGTAGCGCGGGGTGCGGGCGAATTCGCCGATAACGGCGATCTTCTGGGGCATGGCGGACGGATTGGCGACTGGACCGGCGTTCAGCGGCAGAATCGCATCATCGTTCTTGAGCATCACAATGGATTCAATAGCGGCCTGATGGGCGACTTCATCGTGGGCGTCCACATCGAAACGGTAATTGTCGACGCTCATTGCAGCGCGGGTCTTGTTTACCAAGTCAATCATGCCCTGAGCCATACGATCGAGCTGGGCGGGGGTGATTCGGCCGTCGCGGACGGCGTAGACAATCTGGTCGTCGGTGTAGCTCGGCGGCATTTCCAGATTCAGGCCTGCATTCAGGGAGGCCCCACGGTCATGATCGGCGCCCCAGTCGGACATGACGATGCCCTCGAAGCCCCATTCGTCGCGCAGCACGTCGGTCAGCAGCCAATGGTTTTGTGCGGAATGCACGCCGTTGATGCGGTTGTAGGAGCACATGATGGTCCACGGCTGGGCCTTCTTGACGATGTGTTCGAAGGCCGGGAAGTAGATCTCACGCAGGGCGCGCGGGCTGATGCGGGCATCGACGCGCAGACGGTCGCTTTCCTGATTGTTGGCGGCGAAGTGCTTGAGCGACGTGCCCACGCCCTTGGACTGCACGCCTTCAACAATGCCGATGGCCTCATGACCGGCCAAGTACGGGTCTTCGGACCAGTATTCGAAGCAGCGACCGCCGAGCGGGTTGCGCTTGATATTGACGCCGGGGCCAAGAATCACAGCCACCTTTTCTTGAATGCACTCCTCAGCCATCGCCTCACCAACCTTGTGAATGAGCTCAGGATTCCAAGAGCTGGACAAGCCGGCGGCCGGCGGGAAGCAGGTGGCGGGCACGGAGTCGTCAAGGTCGGTCTCACCGGTGCTGGAGGCCAGGGACTTCCTCAGACCGTGAGGACCGTCAGTGATCATGTAGCCTGGGATGCCTTTGGACTCCACGCCCTGCAGATGCCATGCGTCGCCACCGGAGGTGAGGGATGCCTTCTCTTCTAGGGTCAGATCCTTGACGGACGGGTAGATGGCCTCGCTCATGTTACCTCTTTCCTTGAGTTTCTTGAGTTGTGCGGCTTGCGCTGCTGTCTTGAATTGTGCGGTTGTTCGATATGCGCTGGTTCCGATTCGGCCGGGCTGCCTGGCTGTTGTTCGAGGTTCCTCCACGAATCTCGACTGCCGTTTTCTCTCGACCAACCGGTTGGTAGGTAGATTATCAAAATCTCCGGCACAACACGCCGAAATCATTTGGAACCACTACTAACCGACCGTAAGGTTGCCTGTATGAACGTCCCCTCCCCCACCGATACCGATCGCCGCACCGCGATTCTCGACGCCGCCGTCGAATCGTTCGGCAAGCTCGGCTATTACGGCACGTCACTGCAACGCATCGCCACCGAAGTGGGGCTTACCAAGGCCGGCGTGCTGCATTACGTGGGCAGCAAGGAGGGACTGCTCAAGCTGGCGCTGACCGAGGAATACGACCGGGTCACCGAGTCGATCAATGCCGCGATGGTCGCCCAGGAGCGCCCGCTCATTGCGGACATGTGGCGTCAGGTGGTGGCGGTGAACAACAAGCGGCCCGCGCTGGTGCACATGTTCTCCACGCTGAGCACCGAGGCACTTGACCCGGCCCATCCCGCGCACGATTACTTCACCGACCGCGAGCGCCGCACGGTCACCATGGCGCTCAATATCAACTGGGCCGTGCCGGAAGGCGTCAATGTCGAACATGTGCTGCAGGCCGGATTCTCGATGATGGACGGCCTTCAGCTGCGCTGGCTGCGCGCCCCAGGACAAGACCTCAATGCCATGTGGGCCGACTGCGAGGACGTGCTGATGCCCCTGCCCCTGTGGGACGGGTATCGCTGAGCACTTTTGGCTGCAGTTGCGGCTGTGATCCCGCATAACGCTTCTCACCACGCAGAGTGGGGGTGTTCCACACTGATAGAACACCCCCACTGTTGGTTCGGCCGCACGAACGGCGATCAGATATAGCGCTTGCAGTAGTCGGCGATATCGCAAATCACCTGATGTGCCTCGCCCGCTTCGGGATCGCCGGCCTGGACGATGTTGAACACATGGCCCAGCACCCGCTCGCGACCCTTGGGCCATACGCTCATCGCATGGTCCTTATGCCGGGCGTGCAGAATGCGTGCCAGTTCGTAGGTGTTGTCGGCGATGAAATCCTCCACGCTGGTGATCATGTAGATCGGCGGCACATCGCCGTCCACGATGAGCTTGTCCAGATCGAGATAGGGGTTGACCTTGATGTGGTCGGCGGGCGTCTGCAGGTAGCCCTCCATGTAATAGCTCAGCGCATTGGCGTGCACGCCGCCCTGCAAACGGAACATGCCGGAGGTCACCACCAGGGCGTGCACCTCGATGCCGGACTGCCACAGGCCCAAGGTGCCGGCCAGCTGCGTCGAACCGTTGGCCGCGCAGAGGTACAGGGCCAAGGCGCCGCCGGCCGAATCGCCGGTCACGCAGACGCGCTCGGCGTCCAGGCCGTATTCGGCGCCATGGTCGCGAATCCAATCGAGCACGGCCATCGCATCGGCCAGCTGGGCGGGGAAACTCACCGAGGGCACCAGCCGGTAGTTGGCGTTCACCACGGCGAACCCTTGGCGGGCGAGCAACATGTCACGGCATTCGTTGTTCTCCTTGTTGCCGTAATACAGGCCGCCGCCGTGGAAGTCCACGATGACGGGCAGAGCCGCGCCTTCCTCCGCATCCGCGGGAGTGTAGATGTCCAGCAGATGCGCGGCGTCGCCATCATGCACATAAGCGATGTCCTTCAATCGGCTCACATCGTCCGGCAGCAACTGGGAGGCGAGATGCGCCGCGTCCCCGGCGGTCATGGCCTTCACGTTGGCGGCGAACAGGTCGCGCGCTTCCTGACTGATCATTGTCGTTCCTTTCAATCGTTATCGAAACCGTATCTCAGCCACGCACCGGCAGCACGATGGCGGACGGCGTGGCGCCGCCCATGTGAATGGTCTGGTGGGCCACCTGCGTGCCGGTCTGTTCGCTCCACAGTCCAGCGTGGTTGGTGTGTACGGAGTATTGCGGGAAATCGGAAGATGAGATATCGCAGCGGATGCGCGACCCGGCGGGCACCATCCAGCAGATGCCCCACATGTCGATGCTCACGCGGCGGATTTCGCCCGGCTTGTACGGCGCGGCGTCCGGCGTATCCAGCCCGATCGTGGTGATGGAAGTTCGGTAGTTGCGCGCGGTGCCGTCCGGGTCCACGCACATGAGCTTGGCCGTGAAGGCGGTGTCCGGAGCGCTGGATGAGACGTACAGGTCCACACTAATCGCGCCTTGGATGTGCAGGTCATGGTCCAGCGGCTCGGATTCGAACGTGATGACGTCATCGCGCCACCCGGGTTCCGGCTGGATGCGTGCGCCAATCTCGTCCATCGTGGTGAGCAGGGCCTCGCCGCCTCGGGTCATGACCGGGTTGGCCGGATCATAGTCGTATTCGGCGGCGCTCGCGGCTTGCGGAGCTTCGGCCGTCAGTTCGCCGGACTTGAGATAGAGCCTGACTTCGTCGGCGCCTGCGGACGGCAGCGGCCAGGAGTCGGCGACATGCCAGGAATCGCTGCCGATCTCGTAGTACTCGACCTGCCGCATGGGGGTCTGCTTCCGCTTCAGGGTCAGGTCGAACCATTCGAGCGCGGCCGGCACTTCGGCGGCGTCGAGATGCTTCGGTTCCAGTCCTTCCAGCGGATTGAGGAAGTAGTGGTTCCAGCAGCCGATGCGCAGCCAGGAGTGTTCCTTGACCTGCTCGTTCAGCGCGGCGTACCCGGTTAGGGCGCTGCCGAGGTGGTGGTCAAACCAGCCCTCGTGGATGAACATCGGCACCTTGACCTTGGAGGGGATGGACTTGAGCAGTCCCCAGAATCCCTCATCCCAGTAGGCGTCGGCGTCCTTGGGGTGGCTGATCCAGTCACGATACCAGTCAAGGCGGCCGCCCCACATGTCCTCGTCCACGCTCATCTGCGGCAGGTGGAGGGCGGATTTCATGTAATCGGCGTCGACCGGATATCCGGCGTTCTGCATGGCCCAGGCGGTGAGCACGTCGCAGCGGAAGGAGCCCTTTTGGTAGGCGGAGGCGAACCGGTCGGTGCCGTAGTGGTTGGCGCAGATGGAGGCCACCTTCGGCGTGGTGATGTCCGCCACGGTCCAGCAGGTCAGGGACAGGTACGAGGTGCCCCACAGGCCGATCACGTCGATCCAGTCCTGATGTTCGCACCAGGCGAGCAGGTCGGCACCGTCGTTGCGCTCGTTGACGTTCGGTTCCCACGTGCCGCCGGAGGTGTAGGTGCCGCGGCACCATTCGCACACCATCGCGTAGCCGCGCCGATTGAGATGTTCGCCGTGCAGCTTCCACAGCTCGACCTGCTGCGGGTAGGGGCAACGCACCACGATGGTCGGGTACGGGCCGGGAGTGGCCGGGCGGAAGATGTCGACCGTCAGCTCGACGCCGTCGCGGCAGGTGACCTTGGTTGTTTCGGGCTCGGCCGGCTCGTATTCCGGCTTGAATCGGGAGGATTCGTACTGGCTGGTGATGTTGTTGAGATATCGGGTCATGAAGTCGTCTGCGTCACTCATGAATACTCCTTATATTCCTTATATATACGTTTGTCTGGAATCGGTTTTGCCCGGCCTCACTTGGCCTGCTTCGTGATTTCCTTGAACGGGCGCATACGGAATCCGATGACCATGCAGGCCGCGGCGACCACGTACAGGGCCATATTGCCGACCAGCGACGGCACATAGGAGCCGGCGGCGTCGAACACGGCGCCATGCGCGGTGACGGCGATGGCGGAGGCGACCGCGCCAAACATGGAGACGATGGACAGGATCTCGCTGTAATCGCGCTGGCCGAAGGACTTGCGGATGACCCACGGCAGGGCGACGAGCACGACGCCTTGGCCGAGTCCGGCCATGAAGCCGGCGGCGATGGCCGGGGTGGGCGTGGTGGCGACGGCCATGAGACCCCAGCCGGCGAGGCCGATCGCGGAGTAGATGACGATGGTCAGTTCCGGCTTGAGATAGTCGAGGAGGATGCCGATGGTGGCCTTGCCAATCGCGGCGCCGAACATGATGCCGGAGACGACCAGTGCGCCCTGTTCCAGCGTCAGGCCATGGGCGATTTCATGGCTGGAGACGTGCTGGACCAGCGCGGCCACAATCTGCAGGAGCACGGAGACGAGCACCAGCAGCACGAACGTCGGGGTGCGGTAGGCCTTCTTGGATTCGATGCCGGGCAGCTCGCCGGCGGCCTGGGCGTCATCGGCGACGGCAGCGGAGACGATATGGCCGTAGGCCTGCTCGCCCTTGGCTTCGTCGGGGCGGAACTTGAACACCAGCAGGGAGAACGGCAGGATGCAGATGACGAGGATCAGTGCGGTTAGGCGGTAGGAGGTCTGCCATCCGAGATTGGTGATGAACCAGGAGACGACGGGGTTGAAGATGGTGCCGCCGATGCCGGACAGGCCAAGGGCGATGCCCATCACCATGCCGAGCTTGCTTTCGAACCAGTTGGCGAGCAGCACGCTGGGGGCCAGGGAAATCGGGATGACGTAGAGAATGCCCATCAGCGCGAATGAGATGTAGAACTGCCAGACCGCGTTGAAGAAGGACTGGGCGAGGAACAGGGCGGCGACGCCCGCGATGCACACGCTGATCAGGATGCGTGAATCGAGCATCTTCATGACCTTGCCCGCGAACAGCATGGTCACGGCGCCGGCGATAGCCATGATCGACGAGGCCAATGCGATCTGCGTGCGCGAGACGTTCAGTGTCTCGCCGAGGACGGTGAAGTACAGGCCAGGCGTGTTGACGATCAGGCCGAATCCGACCAGGGACAATACGCAGCAGCCGATGAACACCAGCCAGGGGCGGCTGGACGACTTGGTTTGGGTGGACATTCGAACCTCCATGTTCGCTGTTGTTTCCTCCTGCGTGTGCCGGGTCGGTTCCATCATTGAATCTGACCGGCGAACCAAAGGTAAGCAAGTACTTACTTTTGTTATTAGGTAAGTTACTACTTACTTTCTAGCGTGTCAATGCGAGACACGCCGGGATGACGGCTATCATGGCTCATATCGCAGTTGGGCCGCCGGGCGCGGACCATCCAAAGCCGGACGAAAGGAGACATGCCATGGGAACGCGCGGAGAAGAACGCCTCAAGGCGATCACCGATGCCGCCACCGAAGTGGTGGCCGAGCGCGGCTATTACGGCATGACCATCCAGGAGGTCTCCGATCGCGTCGGCATCACGCAGGCCGGGCTACTCAAATACGTCAAGAACAAGAACGGGCTGCTGATGCTGGTGCTGCGTCGATACGAAGATTCCAGCGAAGCCGGAGACTACATTCAGAGCAAACTTGCGCTTACGCCCGAACAGCGGGAGCTTTCTCCTCTGCTGATGCCCGAGTATTACCGGACCATCGCCGAGGACACCATGAAACGCCCGCAACTCACACAGCTGTATCTGGTGCTGCGCGCCGAAGCCATCGATCCCAATCACCCGGCGCACGAGTACTACGCCCAGCGTGGCGGACGGCTGCGCGCGCAGATCGGCAGCTATCCGTGGAAGCTGCCGCCCGAATATAACACCCCGCAGAAGATCGGGTTGCTGTCGATGTGCGTCGGCTCGGCCATGGAGGGCCTGCAATCCCGCTGGCTTGGCGAGCCAGACATCGACTTCATGTCCAGCTGGTCCCAGTACGAGGACATCCTGTTCCCTCGCCCCCACTGGAACGGCTACCGCTGAGCCGGCCTTTCATTCGGGCTATAGCCCCATCGTTTCGACTGCGGCCACGATATGTGTGACGGTACCCGTTTTCCGCACTTCATCGAAAGATTTCTTTACCAACGGTTGCGGATAATACCGCCCATCACGCATACGCCCGAGACCGATGCACCAGACCTCATTGCCTGCGTACAGTACGATCCTGCTATTGCCCGGCACTACGACATGTGTCACCTTTGACATATCCATGGCATCGGTCAGGACATCTGCCTTCTTCTTCAACCATTGCACATCACCATGAGGACTCACTCGCTTAGGTGAGATTCTGCGTCCCCTAAGCAAATCCTCATAGAGCTTTCTAGGAGGAAGACGACATCGCTTGGAATCATCCAGATAATAATCCAAGCCACATAGATGAGCGAAATTTCCCGAGTCCCAAACAATGGCAAGAGTCAGATCATCTTCACAGTGAATTTTTATTGAACGGCCTTCAAGTCGCTCATGATACAGGAGAGCCGCAGCATGGGCTTGCGCCAATGCATACTCCTTTGTCTTCGTTATATTCACGGCTCCCCCTTTGCCGAAAAATAAGGGAGGGACATCTGAGCCAGATGTCCCTCCTGAGATGAAAAGCCATGTTTTACAGTCTTCTGCATGACTATCATCCACTACTTTCGAAGTGGAATCGGTAGTGGCTTCGGTTGGCCCAACCGTATCACCCAGCCACTGGGCTAGGCACCCTGCTTTCGCGGTATTCGTCCGCGCGGACGAATCAAGTGCCAGCGGCAGCTGACTTCTCATCTCGAACCCGCAACCCACCCCGCCGCAAAGGATAGGCCGGGTCACGAAGCTCATTCTCTACCTTACACAATTGGCTCGAATCATGCCACCAGAGAGCAATTTCGTTCTCATTACACCATCCAACCAGCGTGCCAGACGTGAGTGAAATCCCAAGGGTCGAGGCGTGACGTGTCGGATTGTGGGTCGATGGTAGGCAAGAAATCACGATTACCACGTAATTGGTAGCTCCAATAAATCTGTCCGGCGGATGCGCTCCACGCTTTGCGCTGCATGGCGGCAACCTCGCGGTAAATAGAGCCTTTGATTGATGCACTGTGCATAGCGTTTTCCTCGGAGCGACCGCCATCGCCCGAATGCTTAGCGATCATCCGATTTACCAGATTGTTGGCCACGCACCACTCCCCTACGATCACCGGCGTATAGCGCGCGGCCCGGCGGATGCGGCGTTCGTTCCAGCGCACGAACAAGCGATACCAGCCCATCAGCCACCGCTCCGGAATCATACGGAATAGCGGAAAATGCTCGGCCATGACCAGATAGATATGCGTATCGAGCATGACGCCCCGCATGCCCTCGCGCACGAACCAGTCCCGCCAACGGCCCAGTCGGAAGCCGTCATGGAACACGATGGCTTGGTTCTCGGCCAAAAACGGGCGCAACCGGCGATACGACTCACGGTAGAAACGCTTGAGGAACACCATTGGAATCGGCCCACTCCTCCGTGCTTCAAAGCTATCCTTTGCCTGCCTGCTCGATGACGACGTAGCATACGTCAACCAATCGATCGGCTCATTCAGCACCTCGATACCGAACAGCGCCGTGCGATCGCGATACCGGCGAGCCAGACAGGCCAGCACATTCAACGCATAGGCGACCGCTCGCGGGCTATGATGCCAGCGCACCACGCCGGTGAGGCCGCCGTTGTCGAATCCGTTCTGTGAGCCGGGCACCGTGTGCAGGTCGATAAGAATCTTGAGACCGGTACGCTCAGCCCAGTCGAACGCCCTGTCCAAGTACTCGATGCAGCCCGGATGACCGGACACATCCCCGAAGATAAAATACGGCACAGGAATACGCACCAGATTGCAGCCATGCGCGGCAATGTTCCGAAAATCAGCTTCAGTGATATACGTGTCGCGATGCCGCGTCAGCAGAGCCTCCAACTCAGCAGACTCCGTAGCCCGATGCAGCCAGATCTCGTCCGCTTCGCCGCTGGCGGCAAAAATCCCCGGCTTCATCCACTTTTCCAGTACCAGCCAGTTGCCGAGGTTCACCCCATTGATTTGTTCGCCAATGCCCAGCGTGCCCAGTGCCATTAATGTCACCCGCGCTAATCGTTCAATGCTTCGCCGTAACGAACGACCAACCCCTGATTCACACGCTCAAATTCGGGGATGTAATCAACGATGATGGCATCTACAAGACGCCGGGCGCGTTCCTCATCGTAGATATGAGCAGAATCATTGCGATCGCGCAGCATACGCAGCCACAACGATTCGTCCATGAAATCGTAATATTGGAAAGCGGTTTTGAGCACATCTCGCGGAGAACCGGAAGCGGAAACAGGGTCTCCCTCATAAGCCAGCAGCGCCTTGAACAGTTTCCAACCAAGCTCAAACTGCAACTCGAACTTGTCAATGATGCCGCTCTGGATGAAATCATTGCTGAGATCCTGTTCGGGAGCCTTGCGCAGCGACTTCAGTGCGGAAACGTAATTCTCATATTTTTTCATACAATACCTTTCCGCTACGCTCAATCTCCGCCCTCAGCGATGAAGAAATCGGCTCATCCAGATTAATGACATCAACTTTAAGCAGTGACCACAGATTGTCCTGAAGGTTCTGCTCCAAGCGATTGAAATCGGGGCAACCGGCCACGGCAAGATCGATATCGCTTTTAGGCCGGTTCACACCCTTTGCGCGAGAACCGAACAGCACGACCTTGCGAGCGCCGGCATCAGCGGCGAACGTACGAATCTGTTCGTACACGTGCTCAATAGGAACCATGACGCCTCCCGCCGTATGCAGAAAATCCCGGACCACCCGCGCTTCCATCATACGGCCGCGGCCCGCTCACCGCACGGAGCTCGAACCACCCGAACGCGGCGACGCAGTTGCGGGAGGCGGGTTGGCGCTGTAGGGTGTGCGGGAAGTTCCTGACGCCTTTTTTCAGGAGGTGAATCCTCATGTTCACCACGTTTTCTCTGGCCGTTATTCTCGACTGCACCGTACGCATCGTGCTTGGCACGGCATTGGGCGCACTGATAGGGCTCGAACGCCAGTTGCGCGCCCGAAGCGCCGGCATCCGCACCAACGCGCTGGTGGCATTGGGATCCACCCTGTTCGTGCTGGTCAGCGAGATGGCCGTGGCGGGCGGCAGCAGCGGAGACCCGACACGCGTGGCCGCGCAGGTGGCCTCCGGCATCGGCTTCCTGGGTGCCGGCGTGATTCTGAAGCACGGCGCGTCCGTATCCGGCCTCAATACGGCGGCCACCTTGTGGGCCTCGGCCGCGGTCGGCACGCTCACTGGTTCAGGAGACCTGGTGATCGCCATCATCGGCGCGGTGATGGTCGTGCTGGCCAACCCGCTGTTCCGCGCCATCGGCTCGTTCATCGATCGCCGCCGCAGTATCAACGATTATGAGACGGTCGGCCATGAATACACGTTTGAAGTGCGCTGTTTGCAGCAACATGAGGTGAAGATTCGCTCCCTGGTATTCGATGCGGTGCATCGCCCGGGCTTTTCCGTGCGTTCTATCGCCGCGACCGACCTGCCTGACGACATCGTCTCCATCACCGCCGTGCTCGACACCACCAAGCGCAACGATGCGGACATCGAGAAAAGCATCAAGGCTGTGATCCAGACGCCCGAAGTGCTCGGCGTGCGCTGGGATGTGGAGCACATCACCACGTCCGACTGATATGACAATGCTCTCCGCACAGCCAATATGGTCACGCGGAGAGCATTATGCTAAACGGCCAACGCCGAAACTACTTCACCTTGCGAATCAGCATGATAACCACTGCACCCACAAGCACGCAGACGATGGCGATCGGGAAGATGGTCGCATAGCTGCTGGTGGCCACAACGCCGCCGACGATAACCGGGGCAAGCACTTGGCCAACCGTATTGGCAAGGTTCAGAATGCCGAGATCCTTACCGGCCTCCTCCTGGCTGGGCAGCACGTCCACGTTCAGCGCCTGGTCTACGGCAATATAGATGCCGTAGCCGGTGCCGGCCACACCCGCGTACAGCATCATGCCAAGAGCCGTAGGCATCATAATGGGAATCGCGATACCGATGGCGATAATCACCGAACCGACCGCGACGATAATCTTGCGCCGATGCAACCGGTCGGAAATGGGACCGGAGATCATGGACGTGACGATGAGCACAATCATCGAAATCACGGACATAGTGGAGATGACCGTACCGGATTCGTCTACGGACAGGCCAACATACTTTTGCAGAATGTACAGCTGGTAGGTGGCGACCATAGACCAGCCGACCATAAGCAACAGTCGGCCTACAAGCGCCAGATAGAAGTCGCGGCAATTGCGGGTTGGCAGGATGAACGAGCGCAGAATATCGCTGACGCTCAGTGTTTTGGCTGCCACCTCATCGTTCTTGGATGACCGTTCGCGCGGCCAGACCAGAACCGCAACGATGCCGGTAATGGCAAAGAGCACCGCACCGGTCAGGAAGCCTGCGCCCATATGTTTGATGAATTGTGCGCCCATAAATGTACCTGCCGATTGGCCAACAATCTGCGCACCACCGTAGAACGCGGAGAAAGTGCCTCGCGTACTTTCGGGGATACGGTCAGAAAGTACGGCGACTGCCGGGGCAATCATCATATTGACGCCGACCTGCACAATAGACCAGCCCGCTACGATGCCGGCGAGCGCGGCGCTATTGGCGGCGAGCAGATAACCGGCTGCGGTGATAAAGCCACCGCACACGATCCATGGGGTGCGTTTGCCGAAGCGGGAGCGCGTGATGTCGCTCATCGCACCAAACACAATGTTGGCGATGAGTGCGAATACACAACCAACCGAATTCATGGTGCCGAGAATCACCTCGGGCACACCGATACCCAGTTCGGTGAAGCGTTGCGGCAGGAGTACCTGAGAGCCGGAAGTGCCGGCTGTCATCCAAATCAAGGAGAACAGCGCAAAGCCAATACCGAAGCGCCATTTTTCCTGTGTGGTCAGCGGGCGGCCTGTGTCGGGAGCCAGTGTGGATGCTGCGGCAGTCTCTTCATTGAGTGCCATGATTATTCCTTTCATACAAAGGATTCGGGAGCTCCCTGCTCAGTATTCCGGGAGGGAGCTCGGCCAGCGAATCAGATATGGAACTGGAGATGATGGGTGCCGGCGGTAAGGTTCTGGACTTCGTGGTCTGGGATGTCCACAACGGCAGTGGTGCCGACCGGCACAGTGACCGTCACATCAACGGTGCTGCCGTCCGCACCCATTTGCCAGGTGACTGCCGCACGGCCGAACGGGGTGATATGCGAGGTGGAGGCCTCGGTGAGTCCACCGCCCACAATCGGGGCAACACGGAACTTCTTCCAACCAGGTTCGATGGTTTCCAAGCCACCGATATGCGCGTGCATCCATTCGGCTACCGAACCGAGCGCGTAATGGTTGAATGAGGTCATGCCTCCCGGGTTCAGGGAGCGGTCAGGACGCATGGAATCCCAGCGCTCCCATGTGGTGGTGGCACCCATGGTGACTTGGTACAGCCAGCTGGGGCATTCGGTGGAGGTCAGCAACTGGTATGCCTCATCATCATGGCCGGTTTGGGTCAGCGCGGGTAGTACGAATGGAGTGCCGGCGAAACCGGTGCTCACCTTGCCGCCGGATTCGCGCACCAAGCAGGCCAGACGGTTGCCGGCCTTGACCTTACGCACGGGTTCGCCATCGAGCAGGCCGAAGGCGATGGCGAGCGCGTAGGCGCACTGGGTGTCGGAGGTCATAGTGCCGTCGAGTCGAATGAAACGGTCGAGGAAGCCGGCAATCACATGATCTCGTAGCGCGGCGTATCGCGCGGCATCATCGGCGTATCCCAGAATTTCGGCGATGCGCGTAATTTGTATGCAGCTGCGGGCGTAGAACGCGGTGGCCACAAGTTCCTTGGCGGTCATCGCTTGCGTGGGGTCTTCCGGTGGCGCGGTCGGGTCGAGCCAATCACCAAGCTGACCAAGCGGGAAGTCGGGTTTGCGATCCCAGACACCGTCTGGTGAAAGGTATTGTTCGACTTCGTTCACCCAGTCGCGGCTCAGGTCATAGGAGTCGGCGAGCACTTGTGGATCGCCGCTTTCCATGTAGAGCGTCCATGGCACTTCCACGGCGGAGTCGCCCCATGTGGAGATGGATTGAGGGTGTGCCCATACGCCGAGCGGAATGAATGGCACGTAGAACGGCACGGTGCCCCATTTGACTTGGTCGGCGCGCACATCTTTGAGCCAGCTTTTGAGGAAGCCATGTACGTCGTACAGGTAGGTGGCGGTCGGCGCGAACAGGCAGATGTCGCCGGTCCAGCCCATACGTTCGTCGCGCTGCGGGCAGTCGGTGGGGATGGAGACGAAGTTGGAGCGCATTGACCATACGGCATTGGCGTGCAAACGGTTGAGCAGCGAGTTGGAGCAGGTGAGTTCGCCGGTGCGGTCCATTACCGAATGATATACGCGGCAGTCCATGTCCTCGGCGGTGAGTTCGCCTGCGTAGCCTTCGATCTGCGCATAGCGGAAACCGTGCATGGCGAATCGTGGCTCCCACCAAGCATCGGTGCCGTTGGATGTGTAGATATCGCACTGTTGGCCACGGCGTAGGGTGCGGGTGGCGATGGTGCCGTCCGGTTCGAGCACCTCCACGTGGCGCAATGTGACGCTTTGACCTGCTTCGAGGCCGCGCATGTTCAGACGGATACGCTGTGAGCAGTTCTGCTCAAAGTCGACCAACCAGATGCCACGACCATCGTCAGTGGAACCGATGCGTTCGATGGAGGCAGGCTGGTTTCTTTCGTGTGCGCGTACCGGCGAGGTGTCAGGGTTTTCGATGCGGGCGGGGTCGTAGAAGACTTCGGCCACAGGCTTCCAGTCACTATCATCGAATCCGGGCTTGGACCAGCCGGGCATTTCAAAGCGAGCATCGTAACGTTCGCCTTCGCACAGGTCAGAGCAGACGATGGGACCAAGTGTGGTCTTCCATCGGCGGTCCCACGAGTTGGAATAAACGGCGTCGGTGCTGCCGTCCGCATATTCGACTTCAAGCTGGGCGAATACGCCGATACGGTCACCATAGTAATTCGCATAGCCACCGTCGAAGCCGAGCCTACCTCGATACCAGCCGTCACCGAGCCAGAAACCCATGGCATTTGTGCCTGCAGAGAGGTTTTCGGTCACGTCGTAGGTCCACATTTCGACGCGCTGCTCATAATTGGTCCAGCCGGGAATCAATGCGTCATTGCCGACTTTAGCACCATTGATTTCCGCTTCGACCAAGCCGAGCGCGGTCAGATAGAGCCGAGCACGCACGGGCTGGTCTTTGAGTTCGATTTCGGTTCGCACGAGCGGCAAATGACGATGGTCGCTTTCCGGCTCAGCCCAGGAGGGGCCTACGAAGTCGGCAACGTGGTCGAATTCTTCAAAAAGGCCAGCTTCAAAATGCAAGGTGCGGCTGACTGCGCCCAGCGGCTTGTGACTGGCGGAGACAGCCTGCACGGTGGCAAACACTTCTTCGCGGGAGACGAGCGGCTCGAACTGCCAAGGCACAAGCACGCCGTCGTCGGCGGGCAGATAGGTTTTTCTTCGCGCGGTTTACTGCCAGGCACGCGGCGGGTGAGGGTGAGCAGAATCTGTGCATCTTCCGGCACTGTGTGCGAATAGGTCCAGTTCATGCGCGGTGCGCGGACTGCGATGCCGAGCGCATCACCCGGATAGTGTTCAACAGTGAAGCTGGTGATATCGAGGTCGCCGGTCAAGGTACCGGGCACAATCTGCGGCACGTTTGCAGCAGTCATTGATGACTCCTTTGTCCTGAGGTGGTATGGGAATCGGCTCCTCCCGAAAGAGGAGACGTTACGGGATATCAGGCGTTGGCCTTGGCGAACTGGCGTTCCTCGTCGGTACCGTACTTCTTCTGGGCACGAATCATCACCGTGCCGGCGATGCCTTCGACCACGACGATGGCCGCGAAGCACCACATAGTGGTCTGAATGGTCTCAGGCAACACCAGGGCCGGGGTGATCAGTGCGAACAGGCCGCAGCACAGACGAGAGAAGCCGTTGATAAAGCCCTGCACGGAGGCACGGATCTCAATCGGGAAGGATTCCTGGGTCCACACCTTGTACAGTGCCTCGCCGGCGAGCGGAGAGCCGAGGTTCATGAAGGCGGTGGCACCGACGATGACCCATAGATTCGCGCCGCCCATGGCCATGGCAATCATGGCGATGACGCTGATGATGATGCCGACGAAGAAAGCCTTATTACGGTACTTGCCACCAGCAATCGAGGCGAAGACGATGTTGAGCACCAGGGTGACCAAGTTCAGGATAATGCCCAGGCCTGTAGCGAGCGACTGGGTGGCGCCGGCCTTGGAGAACATGTAGGTCTGAAACTGGCCCCATGTATTGGCCAGCAGATTCCAGCCGACATAGAAGATGACAATGGCGAGGAAGTAGGTGAGAAGCACCTTCTTATCAGCACCGAACAGCACCTTCATTACCGAGGTCTTGCCGGTGTTGTCCGAAGTGGCCGGACGAGCGGCATCGCGGGCATCGGCTTCTTCGTGGAAGCGACGGAATGTTGGCGAGAACACGCGCCAAGCCCAGGCGATGACGGCGAATACAGCGAGAATGGCGAACACGACGCGACCGCCGGTGGCACCGCTCATCGTGGAGACAAGGAAGGCGCAGATGAAGGAGATGAACACGCCGACCTGCCAAAACACCTGTGTGGTGGAGACGAGTCGGGCTGCGGTGGCATCATCCGGCGCATCATGGGAAACAACCGTCATGGAAACCGGCAAATCGGCACCGGATGCGAGGCCCGCGATAATCAGGCCGACAAGCAGCGTGGTGAAATTTCCGGCAAAGATGCAGATGACCGCGCCGATAGCGTAGAACAGATTAATCCAGTTGAAGAACAGCACGCGGCCAATCTTGTCTGCGAGGCGGCCGCCGAACAGGGAGCCGAAGGCAATGGCGAAAGTCAGGATGCCGGAAAGCAGTCCAACCTGCGTGGTGTCAAGACCCAAGCCGTCCTGCCACACGGTGATGGTGGACGATAGGCCGACGATAATGCCGGAGCCGAGCATCGAACCGATTCCTGCGGCGAAGGCGAGCGGCATGTACTTGCCAAGTCCTTCATTCTGCTTTGTTGAAGCGTTCATATCTCTCCCTTACTGCTGAAGCACGTGAAGCAAATTCTTCACATGCCGGTTGAACTGTATTCAACTATTTCAAGTAATTTCAATTTGCTTCAGGCACGCGTAATACATTGCCCATAGCGTGCTTGCTTACTTGATTTTCTGCGATTTCCCCGCGAACCTGCCGCCATCGCCAGCTGATATCCTCGGTGATTTCGTAGCACTATCATATCAATCTATTTTGAATATTTCAAATCAATTTCAAAGTTTTCATTGAAATTTAAATTGAGTATTTCGGTTACCTTGGCGTACAGTAGTGAAAAATAGCAATATTTCAGCAGTTATCGGCGTTACCGGGCAAAGGAGTCATCATGCCAACGAACAGTAAGGTCGGCGTGTCGGATATCGCCAAACATGCAGGCGTCTCCATCGGCACTGTGTCTAACTATCTGAATTACCCTGAGCGTGTCTCCGAAACGTTGAAAGCCAAAATCGGTGCCGCCATTCAGGAGCTTGGTTATGTGCCGCGCCGCGCCGCCCCCTCCCCCGCGCAAACAACCACTGGCACACCGATTATCGGCTATGTGATGACCGACATCGAGCATTCGCTGTTCTCCTTCATTTTTGAAGGCGCGCAGGAGGTGTGCGAGGAAAACGGTATGCAGATTATCGGTCTCAACGCCTCTTCAGACCTCGAACGGCAGCATGAACTGATTCGCACGTTGATTGGCATGAAGGTAGCAGGCATCTTGTTGAGCACCGTGCAGGATTCCGCCGAAGATGTGGCGGCCGCGCGGGCCGCAAATATTCCCATCATTCTGATTGACCACACCAATCCGTATGGAGGCACTCCCGTCTGCTCCATTTTGGAGAACAATGTTTCCGTCGGACGCATTGCCGCCGAAGAACTGATTCACACAGAGTGCAAGCGCATCGCATTTGCGGCGCATTCCTTTGACTATGAGGCGATTCAGGATCGTCAGCTCGGGGTGGAAAAAGCCGTGGCACAGGCGGGAGATGGCGTGACGTTCCAGCTCATCGATTCCGGAGGATTGATGGTTGAGGATGGACGGCAATTGGGCATGGAGCTTTCCGACCGTGCCGAACAGATGCGGCGCGAGGATTCCGATAATTCCTCAGTACCGGACATACCGATACCAGATGGCATTGTGGCCGGCAACGATACATTGGCGATGGGGCTGTTGGCGAGCCTTCATGAACGCGGCGTTTTGCGTGTTCCTGATGACATCAGCGTTATCGGCACTGAGGATATGTGGTTTCAGGCGATCAGCCCCATGCCGCTAACCGTGGTGCAGGCTCCTGGCATCGACATGGGTCGCAAAGCCATGACCCAATTGCTTGACTATGCCGAGAACCCGGTCTCTCATGTGCACGGCACCACGTTGATTGAGCCAACATTAATCCGCCGCGCTTCCACCCGCGCCTGATTATTAGGGTGTGTTTACACTAGTTGATGAAGAACTTTAGGCCTCAACCGAAAACATGAAACCGCATCCTGATTTAGCGACGACTTGTCACTAAATCAGGATGTGGCCAGGCTTGTCCACCGATTCGAACGGATGCGACTATTTTCGGTTGACGGTGATGGCAACTCCGTTAGCGAGAGTGCCCCAACCGGGCAATGGGCTTCCACATACTCAATCAGACGATTTACGGCGTCCGGATCGCCATCCGCGTCCAAGTCAATTGTTGAGCGGAGCCGCTGGTATCCAGGGCGGGCTGAGTTGGTTCCGAGGAATCCACCCAAGTCGATATCGCCTTCGACGTGAATGTCGAGTTTCTTGATCTTGACCTTGAACTTTGGCGCGAACGCATTGATGGCGATTGCCTGGCAGGAGCCCAACGCATCCAAGAGGAGTTCCACTGGGTTCGGCCCCTTGTCGGTTCCGCCCAATGATTCAGGCTCGTCGACAGTGATGGTGTGATGCGTGCTCGTTGCCGTCACGTTCAGTCCTGCGACATGATGGACATCAGCCTTGAATGTAGTGATTGCCATGATCCTGTCCCCCTTCTGTTTAGACTGGCAGCCTGCGAACCCAGTTTAAAAAACGGAGGAGAAGGAACACGACGAGTCAGCAATAGCATGTGCTTATCGCGCATTATCAACGTGAGGTACGAGACAGGGAATGGATGACTATCCGCAAAAGCGACAAACATCATAGGAACAATGTCTTACGAGACTCAGCGCATGTTCTTTACTCGTGTGTCGCACACGTGTCGTTCCAGGAGTCGTAGTCTGCGTATGAGTTAGCAGCTGACTCGTTGGCGTACAGTCAGTTGTCCGAGCAAGTAATCCCGATACTGTTTGTCCATTTGATGCCGTATTCGGTTTGCTGGCGTATGGAAGTCCTCGACGGTTTTCTCCTCATGGAATGAGCCCATCATCGTGTAGTAGCTACGACCTAGGGCCGATTCTCCAGTCGAAGTTCATACCCAGGTTAAGGGTGCCGGCGTTGAATTTATCGTGATAATACTTGAACGACTTCTACGAGTGGGTGACGCTCTTCGGGGATTAAAGCCAGTTGTGGAGTACGCAATCATTTTTCTAAGTTCCATATATTCTCCTTGCAAGAGAGCAGCCCATGGCAAAATCACTGAAATTCTAACGTAATGGGCTCACTTCCAGAGGTTCTGGATGCACCCCTATCCTGATGGACTCGGTCATGAAGTCAATGACAGTCCTCGTTAACCACCTCGCAATGGCGGAAATCGCCCCGAAACGTCGACGTTATCAGGAAGCAAAAGGCTGTGCCTAATTTCAGGCTTGCAAACCAATTCCCCGATAGGAAAACGGTATGAGGTTCAGAACGGCTCAACGGAAAAAGATGGTAGCGATTGCCGCGGCTTTGGTGGCTTGTATGATGATGGCCGGATGCGGGGCATCAGCCAATACGGTCGACATATCCAGCATGGAATTCAATCCACAAGGCAAAACCATCAAACAGATTGCTGCAGCACTGGAATCCGGTGAAACCACCAGCCGACAACTTGTCTCCTACTATCTCGACCGAATCAACAAGTATGATGACAACGGTCCAGAAATCAATGCCATCACGCAAATTAATCCACATGTGATGCGGCAGGCGTATCTCAGTGACCGTGGGCGCAAAGACCATGCGCAACACAGCATTTTTTACGGCATCCCATTCGTAGTCAAAGAAACATCGACGTTGAAGGCATGAACACCACTGCCGGGGCGAAAGTCTTGGAAACCAACAAGGCGCGCAGCAATGCAACCGTCGTGCAGAAACTGATTGACCAAGGCGCCATCGTTCTAGCTAAGACCAATATGTCCGAACTGGCCGCCTCCTACGGTTGGCTGGGATATAGTTCCTATGGAGGCCAGACTAAGAATCCGTACAATCTGAAACGTGACCCATCTGGTTCCAGTAGCGGTACCGCCGCAGCCGTTGCGGCCGGATTCGCACCATTCGGTCTCGGTAGCGATACATCCGGCTCGGTACGCGGCCCGGCATCCGTGACCGGTACTGTCGGAATGCGTGTCACTTACGGGCAGACAAGCCGGTCAGGGGTAATTCCGCTGTCGGACAGTTTCGATGTGACCGGAGCTATCACCAACACTGTCGAGGATCAGGCATTGGTACTCGACGCAATTGTCGGCCCTGCCGAGGGTGATGTGGCGACGTTGCAGGCTACACAGGACACCCAGTACGAGAAATCGCTAGCCCAAGCCTCATTGAAAGGAGCGAGGCTCGGTATCGTCAACGTGTTCAACGGCGGCAACAGCGAAGTGGACGAGACCTTCAAAGCCGCCCAAAACGAGTTGAAGAAGGCCGGTGCGACACTGGTCAACATAAACTTGGACAAGTCCTACACCGGCTTATGGAGCAGCATCATGGGACCGGTCGGTGACGCCGAATTCGTCACCGACTATGAAACCTACATGCGCTACGACGGACGAAGCAAGGCCAAGACAGTTCAACAGCTGATAGACAAGAGCAAAGCCCTGGCTGACACGAATACTCCTGTCAATCCTGCTCGAATCAAAGGCTACGAGACGAACGTGAAGAGCGCCGGCAAGTTTAAGAGCGACGAAGTCCAATCGATTATCTACGAGAAGATGCCGGCACTCACCAACACTGTCGAACAAACCATGATCAAGAACGACGTCGATGCTCTCGTCTACCCGACCATGAGCTGTGTCGCCAGCGTCCGCCATGACGCCAAGGACAACACCTACAAGTGCGACAGCGACGACCCATACGCCGCCTCCTATCTGGCTAGCAGCGCGCACCTGCCGGAAATCAGCGTCCCCGCCGGTCGTGACAGTCAGAACATGCCAATCGGACTCTCCTTCACCGGCGCACAAGACAGCGAGCGAATACTACTAGGCCTCGCTGCCGCCTATGAGAAAATAAGTCCGTACAAGAACGGCGACGGTCTGGAGCTCGACTGATTTGAAAGAACGAAGTGGGTTTGCCTCACCATTGGAGCAAGCCCATTTTCGTTATTCACATTAATGGGATGAATCAATCAGTTTGACTTCTTCGGCGTGCTCTCCGTAGGTGAGTATCGTTGTCGAGCAACCATTGTCGGTTACGGCAATCGAATTGCCGATGCAGGTCCAACCAGCCCATGCTCCATCAACAACTGGACCGATATTGCTAACTGAGAATACATCCACCCCGAATTTTGATGAGAGATGGTGGAAAGGCATCTTCCACTCCTCTCCATATGCTTCTCCTAATCGTTTAGGAGGTACAGCCCATGACGATGGTGCGAGAATCATCTTGGCGCCCATTTTCGCCATGGCTTCGCCAATCATGATCGATTCCATGTGGTTGTCGGCGCATATGTCGATGCCGATTCGACCATACTTAGTATCGAACACGTTGACCGAGGTTCCGGAAGTATACATGTCTTCGACATCGGGAACGAGGTTGATTTTCCTATGCTTGCCTAACAGTTCCCCGGTATTTGAGATGAATACCGCGGAGTTATATATATGGTCGCCTTCACGTTCCGTGATCCCGGCGATGATACCGATATCGAAGTCGACCGCCATATCTCTTATTCTCTGATATGTACTCCCCTCTGGGATAGGTTCCGCCTGCTCGGGGGCCGAGTCAGCTGCCCATCCGAGGTCGCAGCATTCTGGGAACAGGGCGACATCGGTGTCCCCGACTAGGGACAGCAGCTCCCTCATATGCCACAGATTCCGGTTGAGCTCGTTGGGCTGCACACGCATTTGCATCATTGCGATGGTGGTCACAGTTAACTCCTCGTTGATCCTAAAAATAGAGAAGGGTGGCCCGATGCAGTCGAAACATCAAGCCACGCCAACTCCTGAACGATTCCAAGCCGAAAGAGAAAGGGGATGGGAGCCTAGAACCCTTCAGAAGGCCTATCAGTGGGTGCTCTCGTATTCGCTGGCCCAACCGTCAACGTATGCGGTCTTCACCGCATCCCATTTTCCGGTGCCCTGCACGTATTCGAGCATTGCACTGCCGACGCCGTCTTTCCACTGTTGGAGGGCATGAACATAATGCCGTCCCAAGACACATCCTGCTTACCGGCGTCAGCCATCTCCTGATCGGCTTGGACAATCGGGTTCGACGACTTCATGTCACTGAACGACTTGAATGGCGTGACGAAGCCCATGTCATCGGTCATGGCCTTCTTACCCTTGTCACTGGTGATGACCCATTTGAGGAAGTCCTTGGTGGCTTGCTGGTCGGCTTCGGACACCTTGTTGTTGATGGCCCAGTAGTTGTCGCCAGAACCGGTCGCCAGACCCTTTTCCTCTTCGCCGGGCAGACCCATGTAGATTGGGATGGCGCCAACCATGTCGGCTTTGACGCCTTCCTTCTGCAGGTCACTCCACGCCCAGGTTCCGTTCTGGTAGAAAACACCCTCACCGAAAGCAAATTCGGAGGTCGCATCATTACCGGTCTTAGCGCTCAGTTCAGTCGGAGAGACGGTGGAATCCTTCAAATACAGGTCGAACGTCTGCTTGAGCTCCGGAAGATAAGTGCCCTTGATGGTCGCAGGCTGTTCAGTCACACCGTCCAGCTCGTACGCCAATGGGATGCCGGCCAACTGTTCCTTGAAACGCCAGTCGGAACTGGAGTCGAATCCGGCTGAGGTGAACGCGCCTTTGACGCCAAGATCATCCTTATGCTCTTGAATCTCATCAGCGACGGTCTTCAACGCTTTGAACCCGACCAAATCGTCGATGCTCTTGATGGTCGACCAGTCCGCCTGGAAATACTTATTGAGCAGATCCTTGTTGTAGATCAACCCGTAGGATTCGATGACGAACGGGACGCCAAGGATTTCACCGTTATCGCCTTTCAGTGCAGTGCTCTGGTCTCGCAGCTGCTTATAGGGTTCGCTGTCTGACATGTCGGCTGCGTACTTCTTCCAGCGGGCCAAGCCCACATTGCCGGACACCTGGAACAATGTCGGTGCATTGTCTTTCGCGATTTCGGATTTCAACGTCTGCTCATACGTGCCGGAGGCCGCGGTCTGCACGGTGGTTTCGATTCCGGTCTCCTTCTTATATTCTTCGGCCAACGCCTTCCACTGGTCGGAGGCTTCCGGCTTCAGATTCAGGTAATAGACACGACCCTTGTCGCTGTCACCACCCGTATCGGAGCCGCAGGCGGCTACGCCGGCAATCATCATCAATGCAGCCGTTGCTGTGGCGATTATCTTGATTGTCTTGTTCATCATTGAACCTTCCTTTTGTTTTCCTTTTCATTGAGACAAAAAGCTCTTACATGACCTCATACGTGAAGGTCTTCAATCGGTCGAGCACGTATTCGCTTTCCTCCAGCCACGGCAAACCGACCGGGAATATGTGTCCCAGTGCTTCGCCTTTTGCTGGCCGGATATCATGTAGCTCAAAATCGACATGGTTACGCGCCAATGCGTCAGCCAGTGCAAGTGACTCATATTGGATAAAGTCATCGCTACTGGTTGTCAGGAACAATGGCGGCAGCTTACCGGTCAGATTCCTGAGCGAATAGATTTTCGAACACTCGGCTGCATCGATGAACCGGCCGAACAACGGTTTGGCGAGAATGCGAAGCAAATCCGGCTCATTACCGTCAATGATTGGAGTATCATCCACATACTCACTGAGATTGAATTTGCCGGACACCAAGGCACCAAACCTAAGATTTGTCTGCTTGAATCCCAGTTTTTCCTGATCCAGCAATTCTGGGTCGGATTGGATTGCAAGCGTATACAGGGATAGACAGCCTCCGGCGGAATCCCCGGTGATACCCATACGATTCGGGTCAATCGGGTACTCATCCGCATGATTCTGCAACCAGCCGATGGCCGCGTTCACGTCCTGCAATTGTCCGAGGAAATCGGCTTGTGGGTAAACGCGATAGCTGATGGAGATAACCGCGAATCCGCGTCGGGCCAATGCGATGCAGAAGTTGCGGTTGAGTTCCTTGTAGCCGTAGACAAATCCGCCTCCGTGCACGTCGATATAGACAGGCAAATTGTGAACGGCGAGCATTATTGCGTCATGTGGAATGTAGATGTCGAGTTGGTGGGCTCGGGTCCCATCGTCGATGTACGGGATGTTGGTGAATTTGTCGATATCATCGTCTGCCCCGTAATAGGGCATGCGGTTGCGGTCAGTTGTGCTGCAGTCGACGCGCATTTGCAGGATGACGTCGTGAATGTTCTTGGGAAGACCTTCCAAGTCTTCCTCGACCGGCGTCCATGCCTGGTATTCCTGCCGATTTTCGGCGGAGATTTCGACACTCATTGTCGTCCTCCCTGTTGCGTCTGCTTCGTTGTTTTCGCTTTGGATTGCTGCCAGCTTATATCCAGCGGAGTTTCTTTGCAAACGAAAGCAATGTTCTGGCGTGTCACGTTTTCGTTGTGATTTAAGGTTTTTTCTCAGTTTCGTTGCTGTTCTATCGATTTATTCATGTCTTATTTTGCAATCGTTTGTTTTCTGATGCCGACGACTCTTTCCGAAATGAATATTCTAAAATCGTTTTAGAGAACTAGGGTGTGTTTATGCTATTTAAGTTTTGCGTGATAATTGCCGTATGTGTACGCCGAGGTATGACCTCACGCTTGACCGGTTCATGAGGGTCGCGCATCTGTTGCCGCGCCAGCGCGGCAACGTGGCGGTCGACAACCACACGTTCGTCAACGCCCTGCCGTGGATGTGCCGCACGGGAGCCCCGTGGAGGGCGACCAGCCGGAGCGCTACGGCAAGTGGACCACCTCTGCCAGCGGTTCAACCGCTGGTCCAGGAACGTCGCGATAGGGCGCCTGTTCACGGCATTGCAGGAGGAGCGGATCGTCGGGGTGGAGATCCGGGTGCTCGCCATGGGCTCCACGGGCGTGAAGGTCCACCAGCACGCGGCCGGGGCGCCGAAAAAAGGGGCTCCCGGTCCGTCGGCGTCTCCCGGGGAGGGCGGAACACCAAAGTCCGCGTGGTATCCGACAGCGAG
>ENA-OQJP01000170-OQJP01000170.1-human-gut-metagenome-genome-assembly--contig:-NODE-170-length-25155-cov-2.334266_pt1 | contig 25155 bp, 22 predicted proteins | sample MGYA00242611_ERZ504778 | MGnify/ENA primary metagenome ERZ504778 (study PRJEB26092, sample SAMD00036349) | human gut metagenome | host: Homo sapiens | study: EMG produced TPA metagenomics assembly of...
GAGATGGGGGAAGAAAGTCCTACGATTATGATTAAGGAGTGTCGTTTGCATGTAGCGAAAGATTTGCTGCTGAAAACGAAAAAGACGATTGATGAAATTGTATTCGAAGCCGGATTCTCTAATAAGGTCACTTTCTTTAAAGTATTCCGTGAAAAGTACGGATGCACGCCAAAAGAATTCCGGACCAAACACTTGGAAGAAGTGCAATAATCAGTCCCTTCTGTTGACTGTCTGTATAGCATAACGAGACTTTTCCCGGAAGGTGAAGAGTCTGATTACACTGAGAGAATATGCTCTATAGCAGGTTTGTAAGCGAGTAAATGTCTATGCCAAAAAAGTAAATAAGAAGTTCGTTTTCCTGTTATCGATATTCTGAATCTTATCTCAGCCTTCATTGCGGGGAATTTAACTTTTAAAGAAAACCGGAATATTATCAAATCATGCCAAAATAGTAAATATCCCTGCCGTGTGGCATAAAACACGAAGAAGGAAAACTCAGAATTTTGGCAAACACGCTAATTTTGCTGATGCAATAAAGAAGCAGGAATATATATAATATGTTTAACTAAATATCTCATGAAACTATGAATCAACAACACGATCCTCCACTTAATTTATTTAAGTATGCAATGATTCCTTTTTACCTTTTATTTCATTTTGTTTGAATTAAATTTAATATCTTATGAAACCTAATTTATTTATGAAGCGTAAGCTTGAAATCGGACTTACCTTATTAATAGGGATGTCTGCCTTTTGGGGTTGCAACAATGACTTGGCTCCGATACGCCAAAATCAAGCCTTACCTCCCGATTTGAGTAAACACTCTGTTTTCGAAAGTTTCTCTCCCGACAGTGGTGGTATCGGAACACAGTTAATCATCCGTGGAAAAAATTTCGGTTCCGATCCAAGTTATGTGAAGGTCACTGTAAATAACAAGGAAGCAGCTATTGTAGGAATGGACGATGAGGTAATCTATGCCATCGTTCCCGCACGTGCAGATACAGGTTATGTTCGTCTGTTTTATAGGTAAAGACGAAAATATAGAAGAGTATGCTTCCGAGACAAAATTCCGTTATCAGTTTAAGCGTAATGTGACGACGATGGTGGGACAACACGGTATGAATGGTCGTGAGGACGGCAGTTATGCTGCTTCCAAGCTGCAGAGAACCTGGTTTTGCTGACTGATAAAGACGGTTCGGTATTCTTTATAGATGAAGGACGTGGTCAGACACAGAATGGTGCTTTGCGCCGTGCACGTAATGGTGAAGTGGAAACTTTGGTGCAGTGTTCCAGCGGTCCGTTTCAGTCACCTACCTGTCTGGCGTTCAGTCCGGCTCAGGACACTCTTTATATCTCTCAGTATTCCTATACGGATGAGAGTAATACCAAGACTGACTTCAATATTATTTATGTAACGCGCGAAGGTGGATTCGTGGATGTAAGAGGACTTTGCAGAGCGAAGAAAGTCGGCACTACAGGACTGGCAGTACATCCCAAAACAGGGGAAGTGTTCTTCTGTAATAAAGGTACTGGCTATGTGTATCGTTTTGACGGACCGAGTTACGAAGACTTTACCCCTCTCTTCCGAATTAACAATGCAACGGAAATTGAAACCCGTATGACTTTTAATACCGAAGGTACGATCCTTTATGTAGCGGTATGTAACCGCCATTGTATCTATCAGGTTCCTTATGATGCTGCTACACATACTTTTGGGAATCCGGTCTTTTTGTCGGCGCATGGGATGAAAGTGGCTATATCAATGGTACAGGTGCGACTGTCCGTCTGAATAAGCCGGAGCAGATGGCATTTGATGAAGACGGAAATATGTTTGTTCCCGAACGTAATAACCACATTATTCGTAAAATCACACCGGCAGGTTCCGCTTCTCTGTACGCCGGCCAACCCGAGCAGAGTGGATTTGGTGACGGTTTGCCCGAAGAAGCAAAATTCAATCAGCCCGAATGTGTGACGGTTTATCCGGACAACTCGGTCTATGTGGCTGACCGCGATAACCATGTTATTCGTCGTGTGACAGTAGAATAAATAATCTATAAAAAGAATTATCCATGAATAATATTCAAAAATGTATCGTATTACTCTTGACGGTAATGCTGCTCGTGCCTGATAGTGCATGGGCACAGGAGAGCAAGCAGGAATTTGTAATCAAGGGGGTAGTGGAAGATAATCTTGGTCCTGTTGCCGGTGCGTCGATTGTTGCTAAAAATCAGCCGGGCGTCGGTACGATTACCAACTTAGATGGAGAGTTTACCATAAAGGTGGGAGCTTATGATGTACTTCAAGTGACTTTTATTGGTTATCAGACAGTTGAAATTCCTGTGTTATCGATCAAAGACCGGAATAATCTGAAAGTGAAAATTGTAGAAGATAACCGTAAGATTGATGAGGTGGTGATTACTGCCAGTGGTATCCAGAAGAAAAAGACCTTGACCGGTGCCATTACCAATGTTGATATCAAACAGTTGAATGCTCCGGGAGCTAATCTTTCGAATGCATTGGCAGGTGTTGTACCGGGTATCATAGCGATGCAAACCAGCGGTGAACCGGGTGAAAATATGTCAGAGTTCTGGATCCGTGGTATGAGTACATTTGGTGCCAAGTCAGGAGCTTTAATACTGGTGGATGGAGTAGAACGTAGCTTTAATGAGATTCCGGTAGAAGATATTGAATCATTCTCAGTGTTGAAGGATGCGTCGGCAACTGCCATTTACGGACAACGTGGTGCAAATGGTGTTGTCCTGATTACTACCAAACGTGGTGAAAAAGGGAAAGTGAAGATTAATGTGAAACCGGTTTCAGCTGGAATACTCCGGTGAAGGTTCCTGAATATGCAAATGCTTATGATTGGGCGAGTTTGGCTAATGAGGCTTTGGAAGGACGTTATGAAAGCCCTCTGTATACAAGTGAAGAGATGAATATTATCCGGTATGGACTGGACTCTGATCTTTATCCGAATGTAGACTGGAGAGACTTGATGCTGAAAAGTGGAGCTCCCAGCTATTATGCCAATATTAATTTCTCCGGTGGTAGCGATAATGTACGTTATTTCGTATCGGGACAGTATACCAGTGAAGACGGACGTTACCGTACTTCCAGTTCTGAAAATAAATACAATACAAATACGACGTATGAACGTTGGAACTATCGTGCGAATGTAGATATGAACTTAACCCGTTCAACGATATTGAAAGTGAGTGTAGGCGGATGGTTGGTTAACCGCAATTCTCCACAGAGCGATGCGGATGATATCTGGAAATCCTTTGCTTACTATACTCCGCTGTCTTCTCCGCGTAAATGGTCTACAGGTCAATGGCCGGTTGTTAATGGCATGACTACGCCTGAGTATCAGATGACTCAAACCGGATATCGCACTATTTGGGAAAGCAAAGTAGAAAGTAGCGTTGCTTTGGATCAGGACTTGTCGTTTATAACGAAAGGCTTGAAATTTTCCGGAGTCTTTGCTTTTGATACCTATAATAAGAATACCATCCGTCGTTCTAAAGCGCAAGAGTTGTGGTCTGCGGAATATTCTCGTGACGCAAACGGTAATCTGGTAGTTGAAGAGAGTACAGAATGCTGCTGCAATGTCTCAAGACAAAAAAAGTGGAAGGAGATAAACGTTATTATTTGCAAGCTTCTTTGGATTATAGCCGATTGTTCGCTCAGTAAACATCGCGTTTGGAGTGTTTGCTATGGTCTATCAGCAAGAGACTACTGACGTCAATTTTGATGAGAGTGATTTGATGGGATCTATTCCTCATCGCAACTTGGCTTATTCAGGACGTTTTACTTATGCTTTCCAAGATAAGTATATGGCAGAATTTAATTGGGGTTATACAGGTTCCGAGAATTTTGAACATGGAAAGCAATTTGGCTTTTTCCCGGCCGTATCTGCCGGATGGGTGGTTTCGGAAGAATCGTTTGTGAAGAAAGCGATGCCGTGGTTGGATCTGTTTAAGATTAGAGCTTCTTATGGTGAGGTGGGTAATGACCAGTTGAGAACTAGCTTGACCGATGATAAGGCACGTCGCTTCCCTTATATATCTTTGGTAAGTACGGATGATGGAGGATCGTATACTTTTGGTGAATTTGGTACTAACAAAGTACAAGGTTATCGTATTAAAACACTGGGAACATCGAATTTGACCTGGGAGGTTGCCAAGAAGTATGATATCGGTGTGGATTTCAGTATCTTTAATGGGAAAGTCACCGGAACAGTAGATTACTTTGTTGATAAACGGGATGATATCTTTATGCAACGCAATCAAATGCCGCTGACAACCGGTCTTGCCGACCAAACACCTATGGCCAATGTAGGTAAGATGAAATCAGTCGGATGGGATGGAAATATCGCTTTCACCCAGCAGATTGGACAGGTGAGTCTGCAACTCCGTGGTAATTTTACTTATCAGAAAACTGATATCCTGGATATGGATGAGGCCGCCAATGAATTATGGTACAAGATGAATAAGGGTTTCCAATTGAATCAGAGCCGTGGTTTTATCGCCCTGGGTTTGTTTAAAGATCAGGAAGACATTGACAGAAGTCCTTCTCAGGCATCTTTGGCTAACAAAACAATACTTCCGGGAGATATTAAATATAAAGATGTGAATGGTGACGGAGTCATCACAACGGATGATGAGGTACCTTTGGGATATCGTCAGCAGCCGGGACTTCAGTATGGTATCGGCTTGAGCGCCAGTTGGAAGAACTGGAACTTTAGCATGCTTCTCCAAGGACCGGTAAATGTGACTTTTTCGTAGGCGGCAGTGGACCTCATGCTTTCCATGACGGTCGTACAGGTAATATTCTGCAAGTTATGGTAGATGGTAATCGTTGGATTCCAAAGGAAATTTCGGGCACGGAAGCTACGGAAAATCCGAATGCCGACTGGCCTCGCCTGACTTATGGAAACAACAATATGAACAACCGAGCATCTACGTTCTGGTTGAAGGATAGAAAATATCTGCGCTTAAGAAATGTGGAACTTTCTTATGACTTTCCTCAGGTATGGACACGCAAGTTCCTTGTGAGTAATCTGCGTCTTGGATTTATCGGACAGAACTTGTTTACTTGGGCACCGTTTGACTGGTGGGATCCAGAAGGTACAAATGAATCGGGAAGTAGCTATCCGATTAATAAAACTTTCTCCTGTTATCTTCAATTTAGCTTTTAAATCAAAAACTACGAATTATGAAAAGAATACTTTATACCATATTGCTGGCTATAGGTACATTGTCCTTCTCGTCATGTACCGATTATATCAATGTGGACAAATACTTTTATGATCAGGTATCTTTGGACTCCGCTTTCTCCAAACGTGTGTATGTGGATGGATGGTTGTCGAGTGCATACAGTGTAATGGATTATATTGGTGAATATAGAGAACCGTTCCGCTGGGCTAGTGATGATCTTTACCATCCGGACATGAAGGATTATGTGGAAGGAAACTATAGTGCTGATAATCAATTGAGCGATAAAGATCAAAATGAGTCACGACTGTGGAAATATTATGAAGGTATCCGAAAGGCATCTACTTTCATTCAGAATGTAGATCGCTGTTCGGAACTGACGATGGATGAAATAGCCGATATGAAAGGACAGGCACGTTTCTTGCGTGCTTATTGTTACTGGGCTTTGATACGCGTCTATGGTCCCGTACCTTTGATTCCTTTGGAAGGACTGGATGTGAATCTTTCTTATGAAGAACTTTCCTTGCCACGAGAGCATTTTGATAATCTGGTTGATTTTATAGATCAGGAATTGGCTGAATCAGCCCGTTCACTACCGACTAAAAGAACGGTCAACAATCTTGGACGTCCGACTCGCGGAGCTGCATTAGGACTTCGTTCACGTGTGTTGCTTTATGCGGCCAGCCCGCTTTTCAACGGAAATACGGATTTCTTTAATGTGAAAGACTGCTATGGTAATCAATTAGTGTCTCAGACTTATGATGAAACAAAGTGGGCGAAAGCGGCGGCAGCTGCTAAGGATGTGATTGAATTGGCTAAGGCTTCCGGTCTGTATGAACTGTATGTTGTAGCGCCGAAAGCGACCGTTCTGCCTTCACAACGTCCTCCTCATAATGCACTTTATTCGGATAAGAACTATCCGGAAGGTTGGGCGGACGTAGACCCGTTACTTTCTTATAAGTCCAACTTTGACGGTACGATTCTGGGATCGAAAAATCCGGAACTTATATTTACCCGGACAAGAATTGGAACAGGACATATCAATGACTGGGCTTACCAATCTACGCCAAAGACTTTAAAGGAACAATCGGTTGGCTGTTACTCAGAAGCAGGTCGATGCGTATGCGATGAACGACGGACGTTCTATCACAGAGGCGGAAGCTACCGGTGATTACGTAACCCAAGGTTTCACTACACAGGCGTATGCTGTGGCGAATCCTTTCCTGCCGGCTAAGGTGAATTTGATGTACAATAATCGTGAACCACGCTTCTATGCGTCCATCGCTTATAATGGTTCGGTTTGGGAAGCTTCCAGTGCTTCTGAATCTGAATTCCGCGATCAACAGATATTCTATTATCGTGGTCTGAACGATGGCAAACAGGGATTTAAGGAAGAATGTCCACTGACAGGAGTTACTTTAAAGAGTTTTATAATTCGGAAGACTCACGGACTGAAGGCGGATATCTGGTTGATAAAACAGAGATGACCATTCGTTATGGTGAAATTCTTCTGATTTTATGCCGAAGCGTTGAATGAGTTGACTTCGGGACAAGTTTACCATCTGACTACCTATACCGGAGCTGATGTAGAGATTCAGCGCAGTGTAGATGAAATGCGTTATGCTATCAAACGTATCCGTATGCGTGCCGGAGTACCTGACTATGCAGAGGAGACTTATAATAACCCGAACGATTTCCGTGTGAAATTGAAAAGAGAACGCCAGATAGAGTTATTGGGTGAGAATAGTATGCGCTACTTTGATTTACGCCGTTGGAAAGATGCTATGACAGAAGAAAACCAGTTATTGCAGGGGTGTAACATTAATATCAGTGATGATGAAACGCGTATTGCTGATTTTTATAAACAGACTATCATCACCTCGGTACACAAAGTGTTTGAACAGAAAATGTATTTGTGGCCTTTCCCGACTTACGAGCTGAAACGTAACGTGAATATGACGCAGAATCCTGAATGGTAAAACTAAATAAAATTGGCTTATTATGAAAAAAATAATATCTATATACGGAATAATGGGAAGTCTGCTGATCGCTATGCTGCCCGGAGTTTCTTCATGCGATAAATTGGAAGATGAATTATTCAAGAAGAATACATATATCATTCATAATGGTTGGCAGGATTACTCATTGGAGGTAGCTGACGATAATACCACCGTACTTCCTGTATATTTCGGAGTAAATGGAACATCGGGAAATGATAAGGAAATTCATATAACGATGGAAGTTGACCCGGATACGCTGGATGCGTATAATAAGGACAAGTATAAGAGTCAGACGGACTTATATTATAAGATATTGCCGGAAGGAACCTATACGTTTGATGCCGATTCATGGAATATTAAAAAGTGGAGAATTGAATGCGGCGGCTTATATCCATATCGACCTGAACAAGATCAGAGAAGTAGGCAACTTGTATAATGATTATGTACTTCCCTTGCGCATCACTTCTTCTACAGGAGAAGAGATGGGAGCGAATAAATATACGAAAGTATTGGCACATATCGGTTTCAAGAACGATTATTCAGGTATTTATAGTGGTAAGGGCGTTGTGACACAACAGGGAACAACTTATACGACTGAAACGACCAGCACACAACTTTATGCAATTAATAATAATACCTGCTATATGTTTGTGGGCGAGAAGACACGTTCCAACACTACGGACTATCTGAATTATGTGGTTGAAATAGAACGTGATGATTTCGGAGACATAACGTTAACCAGCCATGTGGATGGATTGAAGTTTAAACCTTATAGTGCCAAACTCAGTCGTAAATATACGTATAACTATACAGACCAACGTTATTATACAGAAATTACTACCATTGAATTGGCTTATGAATATCAGGACTCTGCACAGGGCGAATCATTAATGATGTCGTTCGAAGGTACTTTCTCCATGTCAAGAGATGTATTGAGAGTAGACTATCCTAATGTAGACGTAGAAGAGTAATTTACCTTAGTTATAATATATATGAAAGTGATGAAATACTTCGTTCTCGCATCATTGCTTTGTCTTAGTGCATGCAGCGATGATAACGACAACAAAAATAATGAGACACCCCAGAATCTGGCAGAGCTAACCGTTGACGCCAGTGAAATCAGTATCGCACAGGGGGATACCAGAACCGTAAAAATTACGTCCGGTAATGGCGAATATGAGGTGACTTCGGCAAACGAAGAAGTGGTGACGGCAGAAGTCGATGGTGATATAGTGACACTGACAGCTGTAGAAGGACATAACAATGCTCAGGGTGTAGTATACGTGAAAGACAAGTACTACCAGCGCGCTAAGGATTTTTGGGTTAACACGGCGGCAGAGTTTGATCTGAAGTTGAATAAGACGTTATTTACGCTTTATTCGCAGGTGGAAGGCGCCGATGAAGCTTTCGTTAAAATCTATACAGGAAACGGAGGTTATTCGCTCGAAGTGATAGATGAAAATAATTGTATCGAAGTCGATCAGTCTACACTTGAAGACTCGGAATCATTTACCGTGAAAGGTATCGCCCAGGGAAATGCCGAGGTCAAGATAACCGACCGGAAAGGAAAAGAAGCCTTTGTGAATCTGAATGTGATTGCTCCTAAACAGATTACGACCGACGCTGATGAAAAGGGTGTACTGATCAATGCTAATCAAGGTTCTCAGCAAGTAAAGATTTTGAGTGGTAACGGAGAGTATAAAATACTTGATGCCGGCGATACGAAAGTAGTCCGTCTCGAACTTTATGGTAACGTAGTGACAGTGACCGGAAGAAAAGCCGGCGAAACTTCCTTTACGCTGACTGACGCCAAGGGACAGGTATCGCAACCTATTCAGGTGAAGATTGCACCGGACAAACGTTGGTGTATGAATCTGGGAAGAGACTATGCCGTGTGGACGCATTTCGGAGAAATGACAGGCGAAGGAGTAGAAGCATTGAAAGCTGCGACCAACGATTTCAAATTGAAGAAGATGACCTGGGAGCTGACTTGCCGTATCGATAATACTTATTGGTTGCAGACCATTATGGGTAAAGAAGGTTACTTTATTCTCCGTGGCGGTGACGATGGTGAAAAAGGCAAAGAAGGCGGTAATCAGTGGAAAGTCATTGACCTGGTAGGTACAGGCGATAAATTACAACTGAGAACAGGGCATAATGCGATTAAGCTTGGCGAGTGGATGCATCTGGCTTTGGTGGTAGACTGTGACGTAGCACAAAGTAATCCGAGTGAAAAGTACAAGCTTTATATTAATGGCAGCAGAGTTGCCTGGGGAGAAATAAAGAGGAATGATCTCAATTTCTCAGAAATAGATCTTTGCACAGGAAATGACGGCGGAAAATCTCCATTGGTAAGGCTAGTGATAATAATCGTTTCTTGGGCGGAGCTGTACTTGAAGCACGTATCTGGTCTGTATGCCGTACGGAAGCGCAACTGAAAGCCAACGCATGGGACTTTGTGGAAGAAAACCCGGACGGTTTGTTAGGACGCTGGGATTTCTCTGCCGGTGCACCGGTTGCTTACATTGAAGATGGTACTGACTCCGATCACGAGTTGTTGATGCATGTTTGTAAGTACGACAGCTTCAATGCTACAGAATTCCCAATGAGCAGATTTGAGGAAGCTCCCATAGTAGTACCTTTTAAGTAATCTCTAAATTCGAAGAAAAATGAAAGCAATATTCAAACTGTTTATATTGAACCTCTTGGCTTTGGCATTACTTCCGTCCTGTAGTGATGATGATCAGTCAAACTCAGAACAGAATGATCCCATCAGTGGAAATATTTCTCCGGTAGGTTCATTTGCGGTAGAAGCTACCAATAACGAGAATGAACTTCTGGTGAAATGGACCAATCCCAGTAATCGCGACGTGGATATGGTAGAACTCTCTTACAGGGACGTGGAAGCGAGCTTGTCTCGTGCTACCGACTTCTCGCCGGGACATATCATCATACAGGTAGAGCGTGATGTTACACAAGAATATCTCTTGAAAGTTCCTTATTTTGCTACTTACGAAGTTTCTGCCGTAGCTATCAGCAAAGCCGGCAAGCGATCGGTGCCCGAAAGCCGTATTATGATGCCTTATCATGAAAAGGTGGATGAGCCGGAACTGAAACTGCCGGAGATGCTGGACCGTGCACATTCTTACATGACTTCTGTCATTGGATATTATTTCGGCAAGAGTTCCAGGAGCTGCTGGCGTGGTAATTATCCATATGATGGAAAAGGTTATTGGGATGGTGATGCGTTGGTCTGGGGACAAGGCGGCGGTCTTTCGGCATTTGTCGCTATGCGTGATGCAACCAAAGAGAGCGAAGTGGAGAATATCTATGGCGCAATGGATGATATGATGTTCAAAGGAATACAGTATTTCTGTCAGCTGGATCGTGGAATCCTGGCTTATTCCTGCTACCCGGCTGCCGGTAACGAACGCTTTTACGATGATAACGTATGGATCGGGCTCGATATGGTCGACTGGTATACGGAAACGAAAGAGATGCGTTATCTGACACAGGCAAAAGGTGGTATGGCGCTATCTGATCGATCACGGTTGGGATGAGACTTGCGGAGGAGGTGTACACTGGAGGGAGTTGAACGAACACACTACCAGCAAGCACTCTTGCTCTACCGGACCTACTGCTGTGATGGGCTGTAAGATGTATCTGGCAACTCAGGAACAGGAATATCTCGACTGGGCGATCAAATGTTACGACTATATGCTGGATGTATTGCAAGACAAGTCCGACCATTTATTCTATGACAATGTACGTCCGAATAAGGATGATCCCAATCTGCCGGGCGATCTTGAAAAGAACAAGTATTCTTACAATTCCGGACAGCCGTTGCAGGCAGCCTGTCTCTTATATAAGATTACCGGCGAACAGAAATATCTGGATGAAGCGTATGCGATTGCTGAAAGCTGTCATAAGAAATGGTTTATGCCCTATCGTTCCAAAGAGCTGAATCTTACTTTCAACATCCTTGCTCCGGGACACGCCTGGTTCAATACGATCATGTGTCGCGGATTCTTTGAACTTTATTCTATAGACAATGACCGTAAATATATCGATGACATTGAGAAGTCAATGATTCATGCGTGGAGCAGTAGCTGTCATCAGGGCAACAACTTGCTGAATGACGATGATCTGAGAGGGGGAACGACCAAGACCGGTTGGGAAATACTCCATCAGGGAGCATTGGTTGAATTGTATGCCCGGTTGGCAGTACTGGAACGTGAAAACCGATAGTTGAATGATTCCCGTTCAGGGAAAATAAGAACATAAAAAGCCATCCCCGGAATAGACGAAGTAGGGATGGCTTTTTTGTAGTGTGCTTACTATTGTTCGGCAGACTATGTTCCGTGAGTTTTTGGAAGGTTATTCCTTGACAGGCTCAGCCGGTTTGTCTTTGGATGCAGTGTCAGTAACGACTGTATCATTGACAATAGCGGTCGGTGCACTCAGTTCTGTCTTAACAGGTTCCTCGCTCTTGGTTACAGTATCTTTTACTACTGTATCATTAACGATAGCTGTTGCATTAACTTCTGCCAGGGCTGTCGCAGCTTCTGCAGAGTTCTGAGCCTTAACAAGGAATGAACCACCACAAACAAACATAAACATTGCTACTACTAATACTAATTTTTTCATAATCGTTTGCTTTAATGATTATTAAACATATATTTTCAATTCTCTCTTATGTGTTAAGGAATCGGTTGTTGCTTTATCTAACGGCTAATTAAAGATCAAAGTGCGTGCCAAAGACTGATGTACGCTATCAATGTATTGATTATAAGTGAGATATGTGAATGATGTACATTGTCTATTGTGTGGAAACGCATGGGGAATGTGTGGAAAATGGGGTGAGGAGTGTGGAATTATTCCACAATAGTCTGCTTTGTTACGTAAATAATAATAAGTAATGCAAGAATGGTTATGTTTCAATGAACCTATACTTAATGAGTAAAGAACTAAAGCATCTGAAAAACGAAAAGTAATGAACTAATTATCAGATTCCTGCAAAGTCTTTTATTCTCACCGCAATGAGAATAATTTCTCACTGCAATGAGAAAATTTTCTCAAAGGCATGAGAATTTTTTCTCATCGTGGTGAGAATTTTTTCTCAAAGGCATGAGAATACTTTGAGAATATAGTAAACTGTATTTGGCTGTGTATTAATATAATAATAGTTGTAGGCTTTCTGCTTTATACCAGTATTTGAGTAGCCTTAGAAACTATGTATTCGTAAAATGCATAGTTTTTGGTCTGTTTAGCTGGAATATCATGTTACTTGTTTGGAGCTGACTAAACTGGTGAATGATTACTCAATTTCGTCCGGCCAAAGACAAGGTTTACCCGTAGCTTTGACTGTAGGACGTTGGGCATCAACTTTTCTCAAATAGGTTCCTAATTCTTTAGAAAGCCGTTTCACAATATCCGGATGTTGTGCACTGAGATCATTACTTTCGCCTATATCATCGGGGATATTGAATAGTTCTTTTTACCTGTACCATAGTAATAGATTAATTTCCAGTCACCCTTGCGTACGGCACAGTTAAAGTTGATTCCCGGACCGTCGTTACCCCAGTTGTTGGGCATATTCCAGAAGAGGCTGCGTCCTTTGGAAGGATTCCTGGTCTGTTTCAGTAAAGGCATGAAGCTGATGCCGTCGATAGGCTGAACTGTCTTGTATTTTTTGATGCCCGCCATTTCGAGGATAGTAGGATAGAAGTCTTCTATCAGCAGGTAATCATTGCATTTGCTGCCAGGGGCTACGACACCGGGCCAGCTGACGATCATCGGTTCACGGATGCCGCCTTCATAGGTGGAGCCTTTACCACTGTTGAGAGGATGATTCTGGGTGTGCAGTTTGCCGTCACGCCAATACGATTCGGCGGCAAGTCCTCCGTTGTCGCTCATGAAGATAATAATAGTGTTGTCGGCTTCTCCGCTTTTTTCCAGCCAGTCCATCAGATCGCCCAGACTCTTGTCCATGCCTTCGATCAGTGTGGCGTATGCGGCTTCATGGTCGGTCATGCCTTTTTTCTTGTATTTGTCGTAGAAACGTTTGTCCTTGTCCAAGGGGACGTGGATGGCGTATTGGGACATATACAGGTAGAAAGGCTGGTTGTACTTCTTAGCTTTGTTCAGAGCTTTGATGGCTTCCAGAGTTAATGCTTCGGTGACGAAGGTCTCCGTACCCCAGTACTTTTCAAGTCCGGGAAGGCCATGAGTGATATTGGCTTTTCCGTCTTTGTTGTGACCGTAATTCTCTTCTCCCAGATAGCTGGCGAGTCCTCCGGCAGCATGTCCGGCTATGTTTACTTCGAAGCCCCAGTGGTGCGGGTCTTCTCCCGGAGTGTCTATGGCACCGAAATGTGCTTTTCCGCAATGAATCGTATGATAGCCGCTGTCTTTCAGTAGTTGTACGAAGGAGGTTCCTACGAATGTGTTGTTGGTGCCGGGCACTTGGCTTACTCCGTTGTAGTTCCAGTCCGGCACATCCAGTACTTTATCCTTGCGGTCTGTCTTTGTGTTCTTTTGCAGCGTCCAGTTGGTTACCCGGTGGCGTGCCGCGTTCGTTCCGGTGATGAGGCTGCATCGGGTGGGGGAACTGATACTGCTGGCATACGCTTGTGTGAACATCATGCCTTGTTTGGCAAGTCGTTCCATGTTGGGTGTTTCGTACAGCTTATTGTAATCTGTCTTTTGTGTCCAGAAGGGGAGTGAAGTGTCTTGCCATCCCATGTCGTCTACCATGAAAAGGATAATGTTGGGGCGTTTGTCCACACGCTGTGTCTGGGCGGACTTCTGTGCTTGCAGGCTGGTGGCAGCCAGTGGCACGAGTGCGAGGGGGAAAAGTAGTTTTTTGTTCATGGATTAATTATTTAGTGTTATTTCTTTATTTCAATTCTGCCGGCCTTTTTGATCGGTATACTTCGTAATTCCTGTTTCCCGTGGGAGTCTGCCCATATTCTTAATGTACCGGTGCAGTGGACATCCAATATCAGCTTATCGGTAGTACGTTTGAGTATCTGCACAGTGGCAGGCGACAGGTATTTTCTTGTATGCCGATCACTGCCCAACCTTTACGGATGGGGCAAAGATGGAACAGACTATCTGTAAATCCGGATAACTTTATTTTCTTTCAGATGCATTCAATACTTCGGCGCTCTGTTTTTCCCAGTTGAATGCGAGAATGTTGTCGGAAGAAGAATCTGCGGATTTGCCGGTGCTTTCCCGTAACAGGTAATCTTCCTGTTTGACGAAACTTTCTACTTCCCGATAAGCGGGAGAAGTATTCAGATTGTAGCAAATGACTGAGAGCGCTTCGTCTCCTGTAGGGGCAAATACGCGGTAGGCTTTACCGCTTTGCAGGGGATTGGTCAGTATGGATTCCGGAGTCGGGATGGCGGGAGCCGCCGGACGGAATATCTTTCCGGTTTCATCAATCAGGGGGCGGATATTATCGGCAATAAATTCGCTTGGAGAGTCGGACAGGTAAACAGGTCCGCCGGAGATCGCTTTCGAACGTGCCATCAGACTGCCGCAAACGGTATCGCAGGAATGAAACATATCGTGGTCGGGCCAGACGGTCTGCCCCAGTATGAGTGTATTGGTATATGACTGGAACAGATGTGATTTAGCCATATTCTCGTCATATTTCTTATAGTCGATGCTGGCACGGGTTACGCTGCTGTACAAGGTATGGTCAATGTTCAGCACATTTTGTGCCATGCAGTTCATCAGTCCCATTTGCATTCGATGTGTCTGATGTTCCAGGGCAAGGTTGCAGTCTTTAGCCTGTCGGATAACCTGCGTTCCGCCCATATAGAGCGGGAGGGTGAAGGATTGATTGTCTATCTTCAAGAAGTCAAATCCATACTCCTTCATGGTACGGACATAATATTCGTACCATGTTTCTATCTTTTCTGTACTGGTGCCGGGCAGTAAACTGCCGTTGTAGGAGTGTAGAACTTGCCGGATTTCCGGCGGAAAGTCATTCTCGGCAGAGATTCCCATCCAATAGCCGGAAAGGCTGTACCATAGCCCTATCCATCGGATTTTATCTGCTTGTTTGCGCTTCATGATGCGGCTCCATCCGTTCGGAAAACGTTTTTTGTCGGGGACGAGACTGGTCAGTTGCCGGTTCTTGTTCGCTATGTGTCCGTCGTCAATTAATACGTAACGTACCGGTATGCCGGATGCTTCGATGGCATCGATATCGTTCAGTATTTTCGTTTCATCAATGTCATAATGATAATGTTCCCAAGTACACCATCCCAGATAGTCAAAGGCATTGAAATACTCTTTGTCCGCTCTTTTGCGGAGGGCAGATACGGCTTTCTTTGCGATTAACGAATCGTAGGCGTCACTGAATACATGGTAGACGGATGAAGATTTCCGGAAAATCAGGAGGGGGAGTCGGCCGGTCAGTGCATCTTCTCCTAGTGTGGAGACATACAACGTGAGCGTGCCGTCCTGATTAACCTGAAACCAGCTGAGGCTGTTGCTACCCGCAATGGCTTTGGCGAACAGATATTCTCCGTCTGCGAGTTCGAGGAGCAGTGCATCGCCCGATGCGGACGGCAGGGCATTGGAAGGAATGCCTGCATAATCGCTCCGTGTGAGGTCTTCGAGACGGTTGAACATCCAGGGGAGCAACCGATTGGTGTTATTCGGCCATTGATAGTCGCCGGGGCGGGAATCACGGCTGAAGAATATACCACGAACATACAAAGGAAGTGCAACTTTATACGAAAGAGTGCTTTGGTGTTCCGGCACTTGTTGTTCGCATAAGATGGGGTGGATGGAGTATGGGTGTTCAGGTCGATGATTTCTTCCATCCGATAAGCTGCAACATCTTTGTATGTCTTCCCTTTATGGTAGATAAACGGGTTCTGTGCAGACAGCGATACTTCCGCAAAGATGCCCGTCAATAGCCATAAACAGATGTGGATTATTCTTTTCATACCTCTTGTGTTATTTTACGGAATAGGCGCTGAAGTTGATAATATCCGGCAGTGCGACAGATTCGGATACGGTCAGTCTTAATGCTGTGGCTTCTACCGGTTCAAACTTTTCGATCCGTTTGTGCCCTACAGATTCTCCTTTGCAGACTGTTTGCCATTTGCCGTTCACTTTGGCTTCTATCTGATATTGCCGGATGCGTTCTCCGTTTTTGATGTTTCCTGGATGATGCAGTAATTGACAGACTGCTCCTTTCCAAGTTTCAGTGTCAGGCTTTTCTTTTGTCCCGAAATGCGGGCTATCGGGGAGGAGAACCGCCGATTGATTTCATCTCCCATTTCTTTCAGGCGCTGTGCGTCTCCGGCGGGGATTAATCCGGTCGGGTCAGGAGTTAATCCGAGAATGAGGGTGGCGTTTCTTCCTACTGACTTTTCATATTTGTCCATCAGCGTGTTTAGCGGATAGATGTTGTTCTCGTCATCCGGTTCCCAGAACCATTCGTGGCGGCCGTTTGCTCCCCGTAGCGGAGTGTCTGCCATTGCCGGTACCCAGTATTTGCCGTTCTTATCACCGTGTTTTAACAGTTCGAGCTGGTCGATACTGCTTTCAATGCGTTTATGGTGTGAGCAGGGGACGGGAAAGGTAGACCAGCAGGGATATTCCACTGTACCTGTCTCCGAACCTCCCCAACGGAAGTCGGCACGGTCGATGTTATGATAGAAAAGGCAGTTTGGCTGATACTTGTTGACAATCGGTTCCACGTCGGGGCCATCGGCACGGGGATCATCGGCTCCGCCGTCAAACCATATCATATATAAATCTCCGTAGCGGGTGCAGAGTTCTGTTACCATTTTCTCGCACAGGCGCTTGTACCATGCCTGGCGGTTGCGGGCGAACGCTCCTTCTCCTTCGGCCTTGAAGTTATGGATGCCCAGCAGGGAGTTCCATCGGATACCGATATAGATGCCCGGTTGCAGACCATATTTGCGGCAGGAGTTGACGAAGTCGCGGACAATGTCTCCTTTCCCGTCTCTCCATTTCACGGCTTTCAGGCAATAAGGGTTGACGTCGCTTTGCCAGAGTCCGAAACCTGTTTCGTGGGTAGCAGTCAGTACGGCAAATTTGCATCCGGCAGCTTTGGCGGCTTGTATCCATTGGTCAGTGTTCAGTTCGGTCGGGTTGAAGATGTTGTAATCTTCGATGGGATTGATACGGTTGTTGCCTTGTCCGTAGCGTACTCCGTCGAACACATGCAGATCATAATGGAATACGGCTCCCATTTCCGCTTGATGCCATTTCAACTGAAAGGGTTTGGGAACGGGGATAGTAGCCTGTTGCGCCAAGCAATAGACTGAGCAAAAAAGTAAGAGTAGGGTGGTGTTGATTCTGTTCATGATTATTTAAGTTTTATATATTGGGCAAATGGGTCATTGGTCTTTTCAAGCCATGTTTTCAGTTGCCGGTTAAATGTATGGGTAAGTTTCAATTGTTGGCTGGCAATGTTATTCATTTCATGGGGATCATTGGTACGATCGAAAAGAATGACATTATCGATCTTTCCGTCTGTTGCGTGTACGGCATATGTATATCGGTCGGTACGGAGTCCGCGATAACCTGTTGCATGGTTATCGAATTTTACGAAATAGTATGGTTGTACAAGATCTTTTTGTTTTTTCCGGTCAGTACTTCATTGGACAGGTCGAATGTCTGTACTGTTTCCGGGATTTCTTTACTGAATCCCATCATTGACAGGAGTGTGGGGTATAGGTCGGCAAAAGCAATCATCAACGGGTCGCTTTTACGTGGTTTTATTTGATCCGGCCAAGATAGAATCATGGGGATACGCATAGACTCTTCATAGAAGATATCTTTTCCGGCATTTTCGTGAGCACCCATACAGATTCCATGGTCAGAGGTAAAGACCACGATCGTATTATCAAATAAATTATTTGTTTAAGGGCCTCGATGATTCGCCCTACATTTTCGTCTACACCGGTGATGCAGGCATAATAGTTCCGGATGTTATTTCGGAAGTAGTCTCCCATTTCCGTACCTTTGGCCGGGATATCGGGACGTCCTTTGCAAAGCGCCTCTACATCCAGATCTTTGTATATCTCTTTATATCGGTCCGGCACCAATTCATATCCCGTGTGTGGAGGATTCATCGATACCACCAATGCAAACGGTTGTTTTTGGTCTTTCTGTCCGTTGATGTATTCGATAGCTTTGCTTGCCTCGTATTCCGGACCCCATTGGTTGACATAATAGAAGCTGTCTCGTGGAGCAGTGGTATTCCAGTACATCGGTTTCAAATGGTAATCATATGTTCCATAAGCTATCCAATGGTCGAAACCGTGGCGACGTTCGGGTGGACACCATTCGTTCCATGCCACTTTCCCGCGATTATTGTAAGTGTCTACATAGGGCTTGTAGGGTGCATCCAGATGCCACTTTCCGATGTATCCCATATTGTATCCCTGATCTTTAAGCACATCGCTCCAACAGCGGGCGTTTTGGGAAAGTTCCACTCCGTAAGGAGCGGTTTCGGAGTTACAGTTCCCGGTTACTTTACTGCCAATGGGATACATACCGGTCATTAGCATTCCTCTTGCCGGCGATGATACCGGATAACTACTGATAGCATTGGTGAAGTTAATTCCTTTGGAGGCAAGCTTGTCCAGGTGAGGAGTTTTTACAGGTTCTTTACCGATGCAACCGATGGCATCTCCACGATATTGGTCGGCCATGATGAAGACTAGATTGGGAGTCGGTTGCTTTTCTTGTGCTTGTAGTCCAGTGCTCAAAATAGGCATGGTAAGCAGTGCTTGAGGGATGATATTTTTCATAATGCTGTAAAGTTACTCTTTTTTGGGTAGAATTACAATTTTTATTGAAAATAATAAGATCTCTCCTTTTTTGGGGGAGAGATCTTGTCTTGAGTAAGATATTTAATCTACTGAAAACTAATCTCCTTCAGGGAGACTGCTCGTTTCTATCTTCCATCCTGGATTTTGATAAATCGTAGAGGTTGTATAGTCGGTTGATCCTTCTTCTGCTGTCGTCAGACGGAAGTGGTCAAAAGCAATTGGATTTAAATATTTATTTTGGTTCCAATTATAGCCATTGTATGCAATGTTGTTTGTATTGATCCGGTAAGGACGTAAGTACTGACTTTCTGATTTAGCTGATACATTAGCATTATTGTTACCTGATTCAATCAGATTAATGACAGAGAGAGTGACGTCTGCAACTGGTATTGGGCTAGGAGTTTTGTAACGTTGATAATTTTCACTCCATAAATCGAATCCTTCTACGTGATAACCTTGCATCATGTCTAATGCACGCCAGCGTTTCAGATCATTTAGGCGTAATCCTTCGGCCGCAAATTCGATGCGACGTTCCCGACGAATATTATACAAAGTGGTTGAAACAAATTCAGAACCTGAATAGCGGGCAAAATCGATCTCTTTACTCAGATCTGTAGCGTCTATTGTTTTTTGAAAATCGGTATCCATTCCTGCTCGATTTCGTAAAGCTTTCCAGTATTTGGAACTGTTGGCATCAAGCGAGTTATTCAGTTCATAATCAGCTTCCATATAATTCAAGTATGCCTCTGCTGCACGGAATATGACACAGGCTGTAGTTGATGGGAGTGTAGGTCCTTGTGCAGCATCTGTTGCTAATCCCTTTTTACTGAATAGCCGGTGGGACATTTGTTTTCGTCCTGTCCAAGTACAATTGGTGCACGATAATAATAACCATATCCTTTGACTAGATATTCAATGTTACTTCCTCCTTCAGATAAGAGATCTCCAGGTAATAAAGTATTATAAGTCAGTCGTGGATCACGATTGGTTGCAACTGCTTCATAAGTTTTATCTCCTTGATAACCAGAATTGTTTGCGTATATTGGCAAGCCATTTTCCATCAAATAACTTTGCATCATACTACGAGTCCATCCGGTATTCCCACCTCCATTGCGTTGGATGTAACCGACAACAAAATGGTTGACTGCCGGAGTTAAACTGGCGTCGTAGGCTCTCCACAATAACACTTCCGAAGCGTTAGCTAATGATTGGCTGTTGAATAACGACGGATAATCGTTAAATAAAGTGTATTTATCAGCTACTATTTGAGCGGCAGTTTTTAGCTTCTGTCAGGAAGTATTTAATTTCAGAATCAATATTGATAGTGAAGTCCTTTAAATAATCTTTGTTTGCTCCTGGCCATCCCGGACCTCCTGGTACACGTGCGGTCCCTTTGTGGTATTTTTCCCAAGTACCTTCAAATAATGCCACACGACTTTTCATGAGGGCAGCACAGTCTTTGGTTAGGCGATTGCTCATTGGTGGGGTTGCTTTCATATAATAGTAAGCAGAATCTAAATCTTGTATGATGAAACGTGCTACTTCATTGCGCGGGCGCCGTTTACTTGCCTCTCTAACTGTTTCATAATCTTCCGAAATCCAATGTTTTAAGATAGGGAAATCACCGAGTGCAACTAATTTAGTAAAGTAAATATAAGCGCGAAAGAAATACATCTCTCCCAGATAGTGCATATTGTTAGCTTCTACTCCACTAAGTTCGCCGGCTTCCAGTCGGGGACGTACCTTATTGATGAAATAATTGACATTCCGGATTTTCCCAAAATCCCAAGCACCTCCACTTTGAGCCACACGTGTTTCTCCCTTTACAAATGAACCGTTTGGATTACTTGCTGCTTGGTTGTCACTATTATTGTCTGTTGCAAATACTCCCATACTGTATTGGCCTGGAGTGTGGGATGGAAGTTGATCATATAGATTAGCCGAATAGGCTGCTAAATCGCTTTCTGCCAAAAGATATTTGTCGGTAGGTACGGCATCTAGTGGCTCTTTGTCGAGAAAGTCATTGCAAGAGCATAAAACACTTGCTAAACTAAAAATATATAATAGATTCTTTTTCATTGTTCTTGCTTTTTAAAGAGTAATATTTAATCCAAATGAAATAGTCTTTGACAGCGGATAAGTCTTTCCGTTGCTAAATCCGTTACCGGCTGTTGCTTCTGGATCGAACATATCGGCAATACCACTGATTGTGAATAAATTCTCTCCACTGACATAAATGCGGAGCTTTTTCAATTTTTTGCTTTATTCATCCAAGCTTTGGGGAATGTATATCCTATTTGCAGATTTTTCATACGCATGTAAGCACCATTTTGCAGATAACGCGTTTGAGTTTTGCTTGTTTTTGTTTCCTTTGTCTCCTAAGTAGGCTTTGGGATAGTAGGAGTTCAAATTTGCTCCGAATATAGAAGTTGTATTTTCAGGACGGAAATAATCAAGATGTTCGTCAAAACCTACTGATTGCCATTCTCCTCCATCTGCTCCCCAGAACATTGGTCCGCTCAACCATAAATCACGTTTCATGACTCCTTGGAAAAACATTTGAATATCGAAACCCTTCCAGTCAGCTCCTAAGCTTAAACCGAAACGAAGGCGTGGAGTGCTATTTCCGATTTTCTTTAAATCACCATGGTCTGTGGCAGTACTGTTTCCTTTGTCTACTATACCATCACCATTAAGGTCTCGATACATGATATCACCTGCACCCCAAACTGAACCTATTTTACTCTGATCATTGCTAGCCAGCCATTCGGTCATCTGTGCGTCTGTTTGGGCAATACCTTCAGTTTCATACCCCCAAATTTCTCCGATAGTCATTCCGTTGTAATAAAGAGTATTTCCATTAGAATCCCATAGGGCTTTAGAAGCGTTTGGATATGAAATTACTTTGGCACGGTTGTCAGAAAGGTTAAATCCTATATTATAGTTAACTTTTCCAATATTATCTCTCCAATTGGCCTGTAGTTCCCATCCTTTATTTTTCAACTCAGCATTATTGGTATTTGGCAGAGCAGTTCCTAATATTGCACCGACTTCGGCTGCAGGGCCTACCATGTCTTTCGTTCTACGTATGAAGTATTCAAAAGTCATGTTCAGACGATTGTTGAACATACCAAGGTCGATGCCTAAATTGGTATTATAGATTTTTTCCCATGTGAGTGTACTGCTGACCATTCCAGGAACTCCGGCTGTTGTTGGTCTACTGCCGTCCATTAGCCAATTGCCACCATTGGCTGTTACACTTTGTGTTAAATAGAACGGATAGTAAGAGTCTGTGTTCTGGTTACCGAGCATACCCCATGATACGCGGGGTTTTAGTGTATTAATAATGTTGTTAATTGGTTCAAAGAATGATTCACGTGCTAAGTTCCATCCCAAAGAGAAAGAAGGAAATACGTTCCAACGCTGATCTTTTAAAAAGCGGGATGATCCGTCGTAACGAACATTTACTTCAGCCATGTAGCGGTCTTTGTAACTGTAGTTGAGACGTCCGAAGAACCCGGCTGTAGACCAATCATTGTATTTTGAACTATTGATTTTATCTTCTCCTGTTGCTGCACTAATTTCTGGAATGAGACTACTAATCACGTCAGGACGTTGTGCGGCAAGTTCGCGATATACATATTCTTCGGTATTCATTCCGACTAAAGCTTTGAAATAATGATCTTTTATTGTAATGTGTAATCGGTGTACACACTTGTCGTATAAAAGTTACTATTGTGGTATGCTGAACGTGCAAATGAAGATCCTGGTGAGTAACTTCCGCTGAAAGCCAATGCTAATGGATTACCGTTTACGTCGTGCTCATAGATTTGGGATTAAGGTTGGTTTTGCTTATTTTGGTTGATGACTCTCATACCTGCTTCTGCATAGATATTCCATCCTTTTAGCGGATGAATAACTAATTGTCCCTGAAGATAAATATTGTCATTATGTGTTTTGGCACGTCCACCGTCAGTCAATTGATTGAGTTTTCCATTTCTCATATAATAACCGTTCGGATCTTTAAAAGGCATCATAGGCCACATACGTGCAATGTCATGATAAAGAAGTCCACCTTCCTCAAGATATACTGGATTGTCAAGATCAAAACGAACAAATTTGGTATTAATGTTGAAATCTACATATTTGTTGATTTGGGTATTGACTTTTGCTGTTGCGTTGTAACGTTTATAATTATCATTTCCATAACGAAGATTACCATCTTGGTTTAAGTAGCTCCCTGAAACATAGTATTGTAACTTCTCTGTTCCTCCATTTAAACTGATATTATGTTCGTTTGACCAGGCCCATTGAAAATGTTTTTTCCACCAGTTTACGTTATCATTTGCTTTTTCGTGGAAATGCCAGTTGGTACCGTTAGCTATGGTGGTGGTTGTAATCTCGCCTGCCATATACTTTTGGATACGGTCAATGGTCTCTTCATCAAAGATCACACTTCCTCCTTGATTAATGGCTGCATCATTGAAATAATTGGCAAAACGATAGGAATCAAGTTGATTAGGAAGGCTGGTTGGTCCGGAATAGCGGAAACTATTGTTATAGTTCACTTGCATTTTGCCCGCTTTTCCTTTCTTTGTAGTGATTAAGATAACACCGAATGCAGCACGTGAACCATAGATGGAAGAAGAAGCAGCATCTTTCAAGACAGAAATATTTTCAATATCTTCTGGATTCAGATTATTCATATTGCCTTCCATTCCATCAATCAGTATAAGTGGTGAGGCACTTGATCCTTTACCAATGGTTCCTGTTCCACGGATGTTTACGTTCATTGTTTGTCCCAACTGTCCCCCTAAATCAGGAGTCGATAGATTTAAGCCTGGAACTACACCTTGCAGGGCTTGACCGACTTGTGATACCGGACGTGATGCTAGTGCTTTGGTATCTACACTTGTAACCGCTCCGGTCAGATTTACTTTTTTCTGAGTACCGAAGCCTACTACCACTACTTCATCAAGAGTTTTTGAATCTTCACTTAACTCAATCCTGAAGGATGTTTGTGTACCATTGAGAGGAATTGACTGAGTGGTGTAACCTATGTAGGAAACAGTCAGTATACCTCCTTTGCTAACGTTTTTTAGAGAAAACTTACCTTCCATGTCCGTGATGGATCCATTGTTCGTCCCTTTTACTTGGACTGTGGCACCGATGATTGGCTCATTGAGCTTTTTGTCAATCACAGTACCCGTAATGTTCAATTGCTGTGCATATAATGTAGTAATGCCAAGCAACAACATGAATAAGATTGAAATTTTTTTCATTCGTTTCTTATTTAAAGTTATACATAAGGTTTAATTACATGGCAAATGTACAGGGATTGAGAGATTACGTAGGGGCATGTCTATATCATTCAGCATACACGTTTAATTCAATACCATGTTTTTTTGAATCTCTTTTGTATGTTTAGGCTTTATTTCGTTCTTTTGCAATAAATTGATTATTAATATGAAGAAGCTAAATCTCTTTTTATTGGTTTTGTTTATATGTAATTGTCCGGTCGTTTCTGGTTATGCTTTTTTTGATAGAGATATTCGTCTGTTAACCATGCAGGATGGGCTGGCGGATAATACTATTACATCTATCTACAAAGATCGGGATGGCTTTATGTGGTTTGGTACTAATAATGGCTTGAGCCGTTATGATGGTAAATTAATAAAAAACTTCTCTTCTTCACCAGCGTATATGTATGTTTCCGAAATTGTAGAGATGTCAGATCGATATTTGGGAGTTATCGCTGGAAATACTTTATATTGTTTTGCTCGGTCGCTGGAGAAATTTATACCGATCGTCCATGCAACGGATTATAGTTCTGTACATGTCTCTCACTTATTACCTATAGATAATAACTCTTTTTGGGGACTGTCAGGGAATAAATTATATCTATATACACAGGAAGAAGTTAAAAATGAGAAAGGAGAGGTTGTTCAGATTAAATTGATATGTGAGAAACAGTATAAAGATTTGATTGATTCTGGTGATAATTTCTGTGCAATGTGTTATACTGATAATCATGAAATGTTATGTTTGGTTACACAGCAAGGAAATTTGCTATTGTTTCAGCCTGAATCTTCGGAGAAATCTAAAAAG
>ENA-OQJP01000171-OQJP01000171.1-human-gut-metagenome-genome-assembly--contig:-NODE-171-length-24671-cov-6.482766_pt1 | contig 24671 bp, 6 predicted proteins | sample MGYA00242611_ERZ504778 | MGnify/ENA primary metagenome ERZ504778 (study PRJEB26092, sample SAMD00036349) | human gut metagenome | host: Homo sapiens | study: EMG produced TPA metagenomics assembly of...
ATTCTATATTATTATCTAAATTTTTGTCAAATAAAGTCAATTATATGTGTAATAATAAAATCAAATCGTTTTATTTATATTTTTTATGAATTATTCATGAATAATTTTCAGACAAGTCCGTTTAAGTACCCTACGTCAAAAATCATTATTTCAAGCGAGCTCCGTCGTTTCTGTCCTCATGCATCGCTACAATCGGCGATGTTATTTTTATACTTCAATGGGTTTCATCATCAAGCTAAGTTTAAGGCAAAATAAAAAGAGTACCGAAACGCCCTATAATACAGGAATATCGGTACTCCGAAGACCATCTTTCGATGGCTGCAAATCATTATTTAGTTTTACTTAAGGCTTCAACAGCTGCCGTCAAATTTTCAATCTTCTGGTTCTGTGTTTCTAACTGCTGACTCTGTGCTTCGATCTTGCGATCTTGTGCTGCAATCTTATTATTCTGTGCAGTCAGTTGTTCGCTCTGCGATTCAATCTTATTATTCTGAGCGGCAATCTGGTTGCTCTGATCTTCCAATTTACGGTTCTGTTGTTCTACGACGGATTTCAAGTTATTGAGTTCCTGTGACACCGCATCCTGCGACGAATACGTTCTCGTTTCTCCCTGGCCAATACGCAAGGTTACGCCGGCGTTGACCATATTTTCACCGCCGCCATAGGACGAACCGATGCTGACCATGGTATCGTAGTTGAGCCGATAGAACGCGCCGAGAGCAACGGCATTGGCTCCTTTGTAATTACCGACGCCGGCTGAAATTTCCCAGCGGGAAGTCGGATCATAGTCTAACGGATGGAGGGCTGCCAAGGCAGCAGCGCCGGCACCAACTCGATCGACCCGGCGATCAAGACTACCAATGCGGCCATTCATTTCAGTCATCCCAGAATTGATATTGCTGATGGTACTGTCAAACTGCCCTTTGTTGATAGCATCCGTTGACGCTTGTGCATCACCGACATTTTGAATTCTATTGCCGCCCATGCTGACATTGTTGTTTTCGACGGTAATGTTCTTAGACGAATCTTCATTCTTAATCGTCAATCCGCCATTGTTAATCGTCGTGTTTCCCGTCGTGACTGAGCCCGTCGTGAGGGATTCATTAGTGATGACGGTCTTGCTGTCACCGGTCCCGATGGTAACGTTGTCTTTACTGATGGAAACGTTGCCAATGTTGGCTTTTTCCGAAACCGTCAGTTCTTTTGTTGTCACCGTATTCGATGTCACCGAGTTGAGGTCTTTAAGGTCTTTTGCCAACTTGATATCGAAACCGTCCTTATTGGAATTGGTTACGACACCGATATTACCGTCAGATAATTCGCCTGCAGCGCCGCCTTTAAGGTTCATCGATTCACCAAGTTTGACGCTGACTTTACTACCGCTATCACCCACAAATTCACGAGTACCTGAGCCAACAGTATTGCTGATGTTATTAATGGATTCAGATATATCTTTCAGCTGACCTTCAGTAGCTGCGCGGTCTTCGACGATATTGTCCTTATCCCATTTAGTATTATCGAGTCCTGTGACATAGTGGCCGGTTGTACCTTGGCCATTGTCCTGATTCCCGATAACGATGCCGCCATTCTTGGCATCACCGATAACGACCTGGCCCTTCGTACCATCTACTTTTACCTCATTCGCTACGTCGGTATCACTGCCAAAGGTAATGTTATCATTTAAGTCAATGGTATTTTTCTTAACGCCATTAGCATCGGTCGTCGTATGAATCGTAATATTTTTACCGGAAGACAGCGTCCCGTCAGTTACTTTATCGTTCAAAGCTTTAAGCTGAGCGACGTTAACGGCATCCGTATCCAAGGTCCCGGCTGCCACGTTGGTAATCTGACGAGTATAACCTTTTTCACTATTGCCGATGGAAACAGCCGCCAAATTCGATGTCCAAGTTGGGCTATCCTTTTCATCCCGAGTTAATTCTTTACCGCTCGGAATGTATCCTAATACACCGGCTTTAACATTAGTTCTAGAAGACTTACCAAGCGCTACGCTGCCTTCAATATTGGCCCATGTATTATCACCTAATGCTACGGCAAAATCAGCGTTTGCAAAGCTGTTCCGTCCTATCGCTATCGTATACGGATTTGCACCTGAAGCACTATCCCCCAATGATATCGCTGATTCATCGAGGCTCATGGCTAGATATCCAATCGCGATTGAATTCAAGGCCTCCGCATCGGACAAGGGTCCAAGGGCCACCGCATTTATACCGTAGGCCGAAGAAGCAGAGCCTATGGCTAATGCATTAGCCTGACTAGCTCTGGTTGATGCACCAATAGCCATAGCACCATCACCTTCAACAAGTGCCTCAGTACCGATAGCCAATGTATCAGTGCTTCTGGCTTCAGCTTTATAACCGATAGCAAAAGCCGATTTAGCAGAAGCTTTTGAGCTCCACCCTATCGCCGTCGCATACTGACCGTTTGTGTATGCGTTATTCCCCAACGCCAGTGATGAAGCACCTCTAGCAATAGCCGAATCGCCCAAAGCAACGGCAGAATCAGCAAGAGATGATGAGTAAAACCCTATTGCAAGAGAATTCTTTCCATTAGTATTGGCACCTGCACCGACAGCTGTCGCATATTCACCGATTCCCTTTGACAAAAAGCCCAAAGCAACGGCACCCGTAGATGAAGATACAGCCTGTTCACCGATAGCTGTTGAATAAGTTCCTGTGCCTTTAGCGGTATGTCCAAAAGCCAGAGCACCGTTCTTCGTAGCTTCGGCTTTATCACCAATAGCGATCGAATCTTCACCTGTACCTTTGGCTAAATAGCCCAGTGCCACCGACTTTGTAGACGTAGATTGAGCACCAGCCCCAATAGCCGTCGAGTATTCCCCACTACCATTTGATAAAATACCAAATGCAATTGCTCCGGTAGAGGTGGCTGCGGCCTCTTCGCCGATAGCCGTTGAATACGTTCCCGTTCCTCGGGAAGAATGACCAAAAGCCATCGCGCCTTCCCGAGTAGCTACAGCCGCTTCACCAATAGCCGTTGAAGATTTTCCTGTCCCTCGAGCGGAATACCCCAAAGCTACAGCATTCTCAGCACTGGCAGTTGCCGTCTCACCAATAGCCGTTGAGTATGTACCCGTACCTTGAGCGGAATGGCCAAAGGCCATGGCACCTTCAGCCGTAGCTTTTGCGCTGTAGCCAATAGCTGTCGAATTCTTTCCCGTAGCATTTGACATAACACCAATCGCGTTTGAAAATATACCTTGCCCCACAGCTTGATAGCCCAAAGCTACAGCCCCTACACCTGCGGCGTTTGACTCAAGCCCCAAAGCAACCGAGTTACTGGCAGCATTAGCGCTGACCCCGAGCGCCATACCATTCATGGTTGCATTAGACAGACTGCCAATAGCAATAGCAGTCCCAAACTCTGCTTTCGCTGTATTCCCGATAGCGATGGAACCATGACCTTCAGCTACTGTGGATGGTCCAATGGCAACTGAGTTACCATCCGCAGCCTGAGCTCCGCCCCCAATCGCAACCGAAGCGCCACCACTCTTTGTATCTTGCCCAACAGCTACAGAATCACGGCTATTCGCGTTAGAATTACTGCCAAAAGCAACACCCAGCCCCGTACCGTCCGTATTATTCTCAGCAGCATTTACAACGCCGGTCATACCGGCACATAGTGCAATGACCGTCAAAGCCGCAACGAGGCTTTGACTCGGACAGGATTTCGTCGTCACGGATTTACTATTCCGTTTGGCAAATTCTGATACAACGACATAGCAGTGCCTTGCTTTATTCCAAATAACCTTGTACATTTTATTCATTTTTAACCGCCCCTTTTACGTCCTCAACAAAGTAATAAATATTCGCCATTTAAAACGGATTGTTAAGACATGATTTCTCTAGTTTTAATTCTATATATATGGTTTAAAATTGTCAACTAGACGTTTTATATTTGACACTCATCATATTTGAATCTCATATTTATTCTCAAATAAACATAAATTTCAAATAAACACTTTACGTAAATTAAGGGATAAAATCCAGTAAATTACTATATTATAAGATGTTTTAGCACCTAATTTTCGTATTTCAGTTCACACAAGACTTTGTATCCCATTAAAGAAAATTCATTTCACGAGAGTGATTATTTTTTATATTTTATGACGCAAAATCGCCACTACATTGAGCTATAATAGACTTTAATGGATCCGTTTTTTCATTAGATCATTTTAATTAGACGATAAAATAAATTGGGGGTTCATCGATACAATTGACCCGGTTATTGTGGTTTCCGATATATATACTCATTTCGTTCACCGAAAATTTTATATTTCGAATAAAATAATTAAATTTCACAACACAACAAAAAAAAACACCGGAACCCCTATATTCTAAGGGATTCCGGTGTTCCGGAGGCCATCTTTAGATGGACATGAACACTTATTTATTTTTGGTTAATTCTGCAACAGCGGCCATCAATTCTTCAATCTTCTGGTCCTGTGCTTCGAGTTTGCTGTTCTGCTGAGATACGACAGATTTCAAGCTGTCAATTTCTTGTGCCATGGCTTTCTTGGACGAGTAGGTCTTCGTTTCGCCCTGGCCGATTCTCCAGGTTACGCCGGCATTGACCATATTTTCACCGCCGCCGTAGGACGAACCGATGCTGAACATGGTATCGTTATTCGGGCGATAGAAGGCACCGACTGCGACAGCGCTGGCACCGCGGTAGTTACCGACACCGGCTGCAACTTCCCAACGGGAATCGGGATCGAAGTCCAAGGGATGGAGGGCTGCCAAGGCGGCTGCACCGGCACCGACGCGATCGACGCGATCGTCGAGGCGGTTGATGCGGTTATTCATTTCGCCCATGCCATTGCCGATATTGGTAACGACGTTGTTCAACTGGCTGACGTTTACAGCATCCGTATCAGCTGTACCGGCAGCTACGTTATGTACCTGGTTGCCGCCCATGCTGATCGTATCGTTGGTAAGTTTGATATCCGATTTGGACGAATCGGTTGCAGCAATGGTTACACCGCTGTTATTGACCGTCGTGTTGCCGGTTTTGACTGTCGTCGTCGTGACCGTGTCACCGGTAATGGACGTTGTGGTATTGCCGGAGCCTACGGTAATGCTGTCGCTGGCCGTCAGGGTCTTGGTGTCTACACTATCAAGACCGGAGAGTTTCGAGGACAACTTAATGTCAAAACCGTTGCCGGCTTCGTTGTTTACAACACCGATGTTGCCTTCCGTCAAGCTGGAGGTATCAGCGCCGCCTTTGAGGTTCAAGGTGTCGTCTTTACCGAGTTCAATTTTTTCACCAGAATCACTGACGAAGCTGCGTTTAGAATTGTTGATTTCACCGATGCTGGTGTTGATATCGCTGATGTTGCCTGCAAGCTGAGCCAACTGGCCTTCCGTGGCTGCACGATCGGCTACGTAGTTGTTCGGATCCCAAGTCGTATTGTCGAGACCGGTAATATACTGACCGCTTTCAGTCGAACCGTTGGTGGTCGTAACGTCCTGGTTGCCCATAACGATACCGCCGTTAGCTGCGTCGCCGATGACGACCTGGCCGTTGGAGCCGTCGACCGTTACCTGGTTGGAGCCAGTGCCGGCCGTAATGGTGGCATTGCCGCCGTTTACCGTGACCTGGTTGGCATCGGTACCTGCCGTAATAGTCGAGGTCGTGCCGTCAACGGTTACCTGCTGGGTTGTATCAGTAGCACTATTTACCGTAAAGGTGTCGTTCAAATTAATCGTATTGTCGTCAGCTACGGTAATATTTTTACCGGACGTCAAGGTAATGGCCGTTACATCATCACTCAATTTCGTCGACAAGGCTTTAAGCTGAGCTACGTTTACAGCATCGGTATCTAACGTACCGGCTGCTACGTTGGTAATCTGACGGGTGAGACCCGTTTCGCTGTTACCGACGGATACAGCAGCTGCCGTAGACTGCCAAGTGGAAACAAGGGCGTTGGATTGAGCCTGAAGGCTGGCTAAGGTAGTACGAGCCGTAGCGAGTTCTGCTTCTTTGGCAGTAATCTGCGAATTAATAGACGTCAAGTCAGCGCCGGTAGCCGTGTTCTTTGCCGTCTGTAAGGCAACGACTTCGCTGGACAAGGACTCTACATTAGCTTGTGCCGTAGCGATATCGGACTGAAGCTGGGTGTACGTAGACTGGTTGCTGCCCAGGATATCGGCCTGAGAGGTAATCGTACCGCTCGGATCGTAGCCGATCACACCGGAGCCAATGTTAGTTTTGGATTTGCTGCCAAGGGCTACACCGCCGGCAATATTAGCCGTCGTCTGATCGCCCAAAGCGCTGGCCGATTCAGCCGATGCGTTGGACAAGAAGCCTAAGGCTGTTGCATATTTGCCGCTAGTGGAAGCCTGGCTGCCGATAGCGCTGGAGAAATGACCTTTGGCACGCGCTGTGAAGCCGACTGCCAAGGTATTGGTGTCGTACGCTTCAGCGCCGCCGCCAATCGCCGTCGTCTGGTAGCCGTAAGCCTTGGCGTCGGTACCCATAGCCATAGCGAAAGCGTATTGATCACTTTCAAGAGGATTGGTCATCCGTTCTTCACTAACAGTGTTTTTACGTTCGTTTGGAACAGAAACGTCAGCGCTGGAACCGTCACCGGAGTTTACGCCACCTACATAAGCACGGTCACCGATAGCAAGGGAGTAAAGACCATTTGTTTCGGCACGGCTACCGATAGCCGTAGAGCTGCCACTTTTAGCTTTCGCCAAATACCCCATAGCCATAGCATTATTGGCAGATGCAGAAGAGAAATTACCAAGGGCCATAGAAAGATACTCAGTGGCCGAAGAGTTTTGACCCAAAGCCATGGACGAAGAAGCCGTTGCTTTAGACTCAATACCGAGGGCTACGCCGCCTTTAGCTGCCTGAGAAGTAGAACCGATGGCAACAGAGCCTGCATCGGTTGCACTGGAACGGTTACCGATAGAGATGGCACTCGTCCCCGTAGCAGATGCTTGGTTACCAAGAGCTACAGCACGTTCAGCACTGGCGGTGGTGTAAGCACCCAAAGCGGTAGCTAAATTACCGGCGGCTTTAGAAGCCCCACCAATCGCGACAGAATTAGTTCCCGTAGCACCGTCATTATTTTTGTTGCCGGTTAATGTAGAATTTACGGAAACATAGGAGATTTTATTAGCATCAACAGTAGCACTCAAGGTGTTAAGGCTGGTGTTCAAAGTGCTAATATTAGAGTTTATAGTACTAATATTAGTGTTTACATCGCTAATATCGGAGTTTACATTGCTTTCCAAAGCTTTGAGCTGAGCCACATTTACAGCATCATAATCGTCAGCACCGGCTGCAAGGTTGGTGATACGACGACGGTTTTCAGCTACCGTATTGCCACTTGCATCGGTATAAGAAGCATTACCTACGGATACGACACCATTGCTTGCCTTGAACGCTTCGTTTGTCAAATAACCGGTAGTCGCTACACCGGTAGTATCGGCTAAGGAGTTCGAACCTAAGGCAACGGAATTACTGGATTTAGCAGTCGCACTATTCCCTAATGCCAAAGAGTTAGCCGCCGAGGCTGTAGCAGCGTTACCATAAGCAGCTGCATTGGAGGACGTTGCTTTAGCCTGAAAACCGGTAGCGACTGCATAATAGGCGGTAGCTTGGGATCCATAACCATTAGCAATAGAATAGTGGCCTGTTGCTTGTGCAGTATTACCGATGGCAGTGGAATATCTGCCGGACGCAGTCGCACTGCTACCTAACGCATAGGCATAATTAGCCGTTGCCTGAGCGCCATTACCAATAGCAGCACTGTTAGATGAAGAAGCAGTAGCACCGTTACCGAGAGCGATAGCGGAAGGCCCGGACGCGGTAGCACCATTACCAATAGCTTCACTGCTGGAACCGGAAGCTGTTGCCGTATTACCAATAGCCGTAGCATTAGAGCCGGTCGCTTTGGCCGTATTTCCTACTGCGGTATTAGCTGCAGCGGTTGCTTCGGAAGAAGTACCGTAAGCTACACCATTGCCGGTACCCGTTGCGGTATCAGCCGCACCAGCAAGACCGGTCACACCCATGGAAAGGGCCAGGACTGTAAGAACAGCCGCTAACGTCTGAGCGGGCTGCGATTTAATCGATACAGCCTTACCGCTTCTCTTCGCTAATTCCGATACGACGACATAGCTGTTTTTTACCTTGCTCCAGATGACCTTATATTGTTTGTTCATATCCAAATCTCCTTTATAAAAAGAACATAAATCCCATATTTTCCTAATTTGTTATCTAATCGAGTTTTCTAAATAGTTAAGAACTTGTATTTCTTAGTTTTCTTGATTTTACACTAAGTCGACAGAATTTGTCAATAATGCATTTTGGAGAATTCATATCCAAAACGAATTGTACATTGCATCACAGTTATAACTCGGGGATTTAGTCCATTAGGTTTTATTTCTTTAACAAATAAAAACGAGGCTCCCCGCAAGAGAGGAGCCTCGCTCGGCTTGTTTATGCCGTTGAAGATTTTCCGACGACTTATTTCGTTAAGGCTGCTACAGCCGCCATTAATTCTTCAATCTTTTTATTCTGCTCATTAAGTTGTTCACTTTGTGCTTCAATTTTATCGTTCTGCTGAGATACAACCGATTCTAAATCCGTAATCTTTTGTGCCATAACTTTCTTGGACGGGTAGTTGATCGTTTCGCCATCGCCGATTCGGAAGGTTACGCCAGCGTTGATCATGTTTTCACCACCGCCATAGGAGGAGCCGATGCTGACCAAGGTGTTGACGTTCGGGCGATAGAAGGCACCGATGGCAACGGCGCTGGCGCCGCGGTAGTTACCGATACCGGCCGAGATGTCCCATTTAGCTTCCGGGCTGAATTCCAGCGGATGGAGAGCTGCCAGGGCAGCGGCACCGGCACCGACGCGATCGACGCGACGATCGAGGTTGCCGATACGGTTGTTCATTTCATTCATACCCGTGCCGATGTTATTGATGGCGCGGTCGAACTGGCCTTTGTTTATCGCATCCGTTGCTTCCGTAGCATCGCCGACGTTTTGAACCTTGTTGCCACCCATGTTTACATTGTTGTTCTGGATGGTGATGTTCTTCGACGAATCTTCGTTTACAATCTTCAGGCCATCGTTGTTGATAGTCGTGTTGCCCGTCGTTACGGAACCGGTGTTTACCGTATTGCCTTCGATGGTCGTCTGGTTGTCACCGGTACCAACGGTAATCTTGTTGTTTACTTCGATGCTGTTCAGATCTTTGAGATCTTTAGACAACTTGATGTCGAAGCCTGTACCGTCGCTGTTGTTGACGACGCCGATGTTGTTGTCAGAGAGGTTGTTGGCATCAGCGCCGCCTTTGAGCTTCATCGGATCGGTGTTCTTCCGGGTTACCTGATTATCGGCACCGCTGTCACTTTCGAATACGCGGCTGGAAGATTTAACGGCTGTGTCGATGTCGCTGATCTGTTTGGAGATGCTGTCGGCGACGTCTTTCAGCTGACCTTCCGTAGCAGCCCGGTCTTCAACGATACCGGTGTTAGCAGGATCCCATTTCGTGTTGTCGAGACCGGTAACGTATTTACCGCTCTGGGAATCCGTCGTGCCGTCCGTTTTAGTACCTTCTACGGTTTGGTTTCCGATGGAAACAGCGCCCTTAGTGGCATCACCGACGGTGACCAGACCGTTGTTGCCGTCCACCGTGACTTTACCGTCGCCGGTACCGGCTGTGATCGTGGAGTTAGTGCCATCAATAGCCACTTTATTGGAGCCGCCATCGCCGGCAGTGATGGTACCGTTGGTGCCGCTCATAGCGACATTGTTGCCGGCTGCATCACCAAGGGTAACGTCATCAGCCAAGGCAACCTGAGTACCGGCGCCGTTAGCGAGTTCAGTGACGGTGATATTTTTACCGGCTACTACTTTGTTGGCAGCGACATTTGAGTTAATCGTGTCGTAAACGGATTTCAACTGATCTTCCGTAGCTGCACGGCCGCTGACATAACCGTTGGTTTCCGGATTCCAAGTGATGTTGCTTAACCCGGTGATGTAGTTGCCCGTTTCAGAGCCGCCATTGGTGTTGGCTACCGTCTGGTTGGCAATGTAAATTCCTTCACCGGCTGCAGAACCACCGACGCGGACACTGTTCAGACCGTTCAAGTCTTTCGACAACTTAACCTGTAAGGTATCGTCGCCAGATTTTACAACGCCGATGTTGTTATCGGACAGGTTGTCGCTGGCAGCCCCACCAGTAATGTTGAGGGTGCCGTTATTTTTCGTCGTAACCTTAGCCGTAGAGTCGTCACCGGCAAAGTTCAAGGCTACATTGCCTACTTGACCGGAAATATCGTCCATAGTGGCAATGTTATCAACCGTGAAGTTTGTGCCGTCATTACGGGTAATGGTCAAGGTATTATTAGCCAGGGATGCGCCGTTGATGTATTTATCCTGCAAGCCACTGACTGTGACGGTATCACCATTTTCCATGGTTAAGGTCATGGAGCCGGTGCCGTTATCAGCATAGGTTGCCGTGCCGGATTTAATAGTGCTGCCCTTGAGCTGTGATACGTTGACGGCATCGGTGTCCGCTTCGCCGGCTGCAACATTGGTAATCTTCTGACCGCCGTTGCTCAGGCCTGCGCTGGACAATTTAACGTCGTTATCGAAGGCGATGCTGCCATCAGCCATGGTGAGGTCCTTGGCCAACTTGACTTTCAAGGCATTGTCGCCGTCTTTGACGACGCCGATGTTGTCTGCCGTTGTAAATTCAGTAGCCCCACCAGTAATGTTCAAGGTCTGACCATTGCCGCGAGCAATCGTAGCGGTGGCGTCATCACCAGTGAAGTTCAGGGTGGTGTTGCCTGCATCTTCAGCAGCTGCCGCAACCTGTTTGAGCTGAGCTACGTTGACGGCGTCCGTATCCTGCATACCGGCAGCAACACCGGTAATCTGGCGAGTTGCCGTTGCAGCGCCGCCGTCCGTCGGAACACCGACCGACACAGCTGCTAAAGTGGATGTCCAAGTAGCGGAAGTATCTGTCGATGCAGCTTTGTTTACTACATCATAGCCGGCAACGCCTGCTGCTACGCTGGCTTCGGAGCCGGAGCCCAAGGCTACGCCATCATCTACAGTTGCGTTAGCATTGTTACCTAAAATAACTGCATTTTTAGCGGTTGTCGCCATCGTTGCATCAGCAGAACCTAAAACAACCGTCTTATTAGCGCCGGTCAAGGAGCGTCTATCACCAATTACAACAGCGGTTGTCGTATCAGCTACGGTATTATTGATACCGGTTACCGTTACATTATCTACGTTGGTTGCCGTGTTGCCATAGCCGGTAACAGAGTTGTACCGAGCCGTATTTCCTCTTACGCCGCTAACCGTGTTGTTTACACCGATAATAGCCGTATTCTGTGTGTAGTCAGCCGTGTTACCGCCACCGATAGCCATAGTGGAACCACCACCATTAGAGCTTTGAATACCGGTACGCAATGTATCAACCATGTCATCAACGGTTAAGTTGCTGGTCAATGTATCAACGCCGCTGATGGATTGAACCGAGTTAGTAATCTTATTGCCTGCACCGTAAATCAAGGCACCGTTAGCATTTTCAGTAATATTAGCAATACCTACAATGCTGTTTGCAATACCACTATTGCCACTATAACCGGCAGAACGAATGCTGTTCAAAGAACCGACTACATTGGCACCGAAGTTTTGAGAACCATAGAGCAAGCTGTTGAAACCGCCGGCACCGGTAAAGTCACCGGTCATAACGGAGTAAGCCCCTAACATGCTGCCCATAGCGCCTTTATTGTAGGAGTTGGAGCCGATAGTCGTCATGCCTACGAGGTTTGCCTGGGACTGATCGGTAATTTCAGAACCGCCCATGGTGTAGCCTTTCATCGTATGGTTACCAATCTGAACGCTTGCCGTACGAGCATAGGCGTTGGTCCCGATGGCAATACCGCCCGGAGATACATCGGCATTAATCGGAAGATCACTACCGGAAGCATAGTTGTCCGGGGTGAAGCTCAAGGCTTTATCCTGTTTCCCACTACCGTTCAATACAACTGCATTTTTACCGATAGCAATACTTGTCAAATCAAGACCATTGGTAGTAACGACTGCTTTATCGCCAATAGCAATACTGCTTGTACCGGTAGAATTGCCGCCATTACCTAAGATCTGAGCACTATTCCCGATAGCAATAGAGTTTTGTGTATTAGCTACAGCGCCTACACCGGCTGCCAAGGCATTTGCACCTTTAGCACCATCATTATTATAGTTACCTGCTGTAGTAGAGGTAGAATTTACACTGTAGAAATGTGTTTTATTAGCATTTACCGTATTGGTAAGGTTGGTAATATCTGTGCTGGATGCGATACCATCAACGGTAACCGTGCCACCGTCATTACGGGTAAGGGTCAAGGTATTGCCGCTCAAGGCTGCGCTGGTTACGTAGGTGTTTTTAAGACCGCTTACGGTAACGTTATTGCCTGCCGAGTCGGTCAAAACCAAGGTTCCGTCACCGTCGGTATAAGAAACGGTACCGCTGGCCAAGGTCGTGTTGGTATCGGTCGCTTTAATGGTATAGGTCGTGGAGCCATCTGTTTCCGTAGCAGAAGTAATGGTTACGTTTTCGCCTTGTTCCAAAGTGACTTTGGAGGCCTTGAGCTGGGCGACGTTGACCGCATCCGTATCCTGCATACCGGCTGCAACACCGGTAATCTGACGAGTTGCCGTAGCAGCGCCGCCGTCAGTCGGAACGCCGACAGAAACAGCAGCTAAGGTCGATTTCCAGGTTGCGGAGTCAGTCGTGGAGGCGACTTTCGTATTGGGGTCATAGCCGGCCACACCGGAAGCAACACTGGCTACAGAATCGGAGCCTAAGGCGACGCCGCCGTCAACGGTTGCGTTGGCATTGCTGCCGATAGCAACAGCATTACTAGCTGTCGTTTCTGTCGCGGCTTTTGCAGAACCGATTACAACTGTATCAGACAACTCAGATAAGGTTCTGTTCGTACCCAATACAATAGTGTTATCTACATTCGTCGCCGTATTGTTAAAGCCGGTTACGGAGTTGTACTGGCTAATGTTGCTGCTGGTACCGGTAACAGTGTTGTTGACACCGATAATAGAAGTTTTCTGAGTATAGTCAGCCTTATTGCCGCCACCGATAGCAAGCGTAGCACCACCACTCTGAGAATTTTTAATGCTAGTCATCAAAGTTTGTTGCAATTCTTGGGCAGACGCACCACCGCTGGAAGGCGCGGAAATAGAAGTGATCGAGTTGGTAATTTCATTGCCGGCACCAAAGATTAACGCACCATTGGAGTTGGCCGTTCTATTGGCCGTACCGATGACGCTGCTGGCAATACCGGAATAATTAGAGGAGGATGTAGCCGATTCAATGCTGTTCAAAGAGCCGTAAATGTTAGCACCGAAGTTTTTCGTAGCTTTTAATGCATCAAAAATACCGGCAAAGCCTCCCAAGCCTTGGTAGTCTGAACTCGCAATAGAGTAAGCGCCATTTACAGTGGAGAAAGATCCGGAGTTGTAAGCATTAGCACCCAGGGTTGTAGAGTTAATATACAAAGACTTCGCTCTTACACCGGTATTAGAAGAACCGTCAACAGTTACATCACCAAGTGCTCCCACATATTTATGGTCGCCAATCATGACGCTGCCGGAACGGGCATAGGTATTCTGACCGATGGCAATGCCGGCGGCCAACTGCGTTAAATCAGTCTGACCAAAGGTAAAGGTCTTTTCCTGTGTTCCATACATATTTTCTACATAGGCATTATTGCCGATAGCAATACTACCTACCTGATTAACATAATTGCTGGTTTTCGCCCCATCGCCTTGTATAATATCGGCAGCTTGAACGGTAGCAACGTTCGAAACAGAGAAGATGGCAAAAGCAGCTAATACGGCCGCTGCCGAAACGTACTGACGCGAGCCGCTCGACACAGGCTTGCTGTGACTCTTTGCGATTTCAGAAACTACAACGTAGCAGTTCTTTACTTTACTCCAAACAACTTTGTAAATTTTGTTCATATTCATTTCCCCCAATAGCGCGGATAATTAAAATACACGAACGACAAAAAACAGTCATAATGTTACGGTTTAAAAATTGGCAGACCAGCCTTTCCGGTCTTCACCTATACATCTTTACTTCAGACATATACTATTTTTTACATAGCCCCTTCTCAGCTATCCCCTCCATATACTGCCTTTTACGTTGGTATCGTTTTAATTGACCTATATACTCCAACTTTAAAACAGGTAGTCATTAATGTGTACTTTTATGGTGTAATTCTAATATATTGTTCTAAATTTTGTCAATAAATAAATACTAAGTTTCCATTACAAATCGATATTGCCTATTTCAAAATTATCATATTTAATTTTTCTTTACAAATGTCTCTTTGAAAACTTGAAAATTGCCACAAAAAGACCCTCTGAAAAGAGGGCCCTTCTGCTGCGATATCGCGTTTACACGATACTCGGGTTATTCTATTTTTTCAATTCCGCAATGGCCTGCATCAGTTGTTCAATCTGCTTGCTCTGTTCATCCAATTGCTGACGCTGAGCTTTGAGTTCATCGGTCTGAGCGGCCAGTTGTTCGCTCTGAGATTCAATCTTGGTATTCTGCGCTGCCAACTCGGAGTTTTGTGCGGCCAGTTTGTTATTCTGGTCATCCACAACGGATCTCAAGCTGTCGATTTCCTGGGCCATAGCATCTTTCGACGGGTAAGCCTTCGTCGTACCTTCACCAATTCGCCAGGTCACGCCGGCATTGACCATGTTTTCACCGCCGCCGTAAGACGAGCCGATGCTGATCATCGTGTCGTAGTTCGGACGATAGAAGGCGCCGACAGCTACGGCATTCGCACCGCGGTAGTTGCCGATACCGGCCGAAACTTCCCAACGGGTATTAGGATCGTATTCCAAAGGATGAAGAGCTGCCAAAGCTGCCGCACCGGCACCGACGCGGTCGACGCGGTTATCGAGCTTGTTGATCTGATTGCCGAGTTGATTCATGCCGGAACCGATGTTGGCAACCGTGTTATCAAAGGTACTCTTATTAATGGCATCCGTCGGATTCTTAGCCTCTCCAACATTGGAAATAGTTTTACCGCCCGCATCAATGCCATCTGCCGTGATAGACGGACCATCCTTAATCGTAAGACCATCATTGTTCATGGTCGTATTGCCCGTCGTCACTGAACCAGTCGTAACCGTATCACCGCTGATGACCGTCGTCGTGTCGCCGGAACCAACAGTAATGCTGTCGCTAGCTGTTAAGGTCTTCGTGGATACACTGTCAAGATTGGAAAGTTTAGACGATAACTTCACTCTAAAACCTTTAGTGCCATCGTTTACAACACCGATATTATTTCCAGTTAAGGAATCTGCATCGGCACCGCCTTTGATGCTTAAAGTTTCAGCATTGCCAACTTCGATTTTAGTTCCGGTGTCGCTAATAAAATCACGTTTAGCATTTTGAATAGCTTCGATATCAGTATTGATGTCGCCGATTTCAGTGCTGATACTATTCACCGCATCACGCAGTTGACCTTCGGTAGCAGCACGGTTTTCAACGATACCATTTTCTGCCGGATTCCATGTCGTATTTTCGAGACCGGTAATATAATTGCCAGTCTTATCCGGATTAATTACATTGCCGTCTTTATCGGTAGCTGTATCAGCTTGTTTACCAACGACAATGCCATTGCTTCCACCGACGACAACCTGGCCTTTAGAGCCATCAACAGTTACTTGATTCTCCTCAGTACCAGCCGTAATCGTAGCGTTGCCGCCGTTGACAATGACCTGATTGTCTCCGGTTCCTGCCGTAATCGAAGAGGTTTTGCCGTCAACCGTTACCTGCTGACCAGGAGCATCTGTGCTATTCAAAGTAATCGTATCATTCAGATCGATGGTATTGGTCTTTACACCATTGTCATCGGTCGTCGTATTAATCGTAATATTCTTACCGGAAGACAGTTTACTGTCCGTAGCGTCTTGAGTCAACTTCGTTGACAAGGCCTTAAGCTGAGCCACGTTGACGGCATCGTAATCATCAGCGCCACCAGCTACGTTCGTAATACGACGTCGATTAGCCGCTACTGTATCATCACCAATGGTATATTCGGTATTCCCTACGGAAACAACACCATTTGCAGCTGTAAACGCTTCATTGGTTAAGTAAGCTTCCGTTTTTACGCTATCAGGAATATATGCCAAGGAATTTTGGCCCAAAGCGACAGAGTTATCCGATGCAGCACGAGCCTTCTGACCAATAGCAACACCGTTACTTACAGTACCTGTACCATCTAAGGTATTGGTAATCGCGTAGGAACCAATAGCAATGGCATTATCGCCATATGCTCGAGCCCAGTGACCAAGCGCTGTCGCTTCTTTGCCATTGGCATAAGCCTGTTTTCCTAGGGCCGTTGCATAGTTGCCTTTACCGATGGCCATAATACCAACGGCCAAGCTATTGGTATCATGCGCTTCAGCACCGGCACCCAAAGCTGTATTCTGATAACCAAAGGCTTTAGCTGCATTACCGATAGCAACGGAGTTCATTTGTGCTTTTTCTGGAGCAATCACCGTATCATCATCTACAATAGAGGTGCTGTTTCCTGGTACGCCTTGTTCAGGATCAGTTGTCCGTTTAGGCCCGATATAAGCATTTACACCCATGGCCACCCCATTGTTAGCCGTGCTTTCTGTAAGTGCCCCATACCCCAAGGCAATACTCTGATTACCGTTCGCCTTTGTTTGAAGACCAATAGCTACTGTATTTGCTTCATTTGCTTCTGTTTCACGACCAATAGCTACAGAATCATTTCTAGTTACTTTTGCAGCATAACCAATTGCCACCGCTTGATTGGCAGCTGCTGTAGCACCATATCCCATAGCTACAGCAACTGTACCAGAAGCGTTACTTCCAGCCCCAGCGGCAATACTCCAGCCGCCTGACGCACTCGCTCCATTACCAATAGCTGTATCAGCTGTCTTAGTAGCTTTAGCATTAACACCGGCAGCTAAAGCACCAGCCCCTGTGGCCCCATCATTATTTCTGTTTGCAGCTTCAGTAGAATTTACCGAGAAGTAACGTGTTTTATTAGTATCCAAAGCACTCGTCGAAGCTATACCACTTACCGTATAGGTCGTACCGTCATTACGTGTAAACGTAATTGTATCGCCGTTTAATGCAGCACTATCAGTTATCGTATCCTTCGCATTAACAGTATATCGAGTATATCCCTCACTCGTATCTTTATCTATGCTACTAATATTTTTACCGGCGAGGACTTCTACTTTGGCGGCTTTAAGCTGAGCGACATTTACCGCATCTGTATCAGTAGATCCGGCTGCCACGTTGGTAATTTGGCGAGTAAGACCTTCTTCATTATTACCGATAGATAACGCACTCGTACCGGATATCCATGGTGCCACCAACACACGATATTGTTTCATAGCATCTAAAGCTTTTTGATCATTTTCCGGCGTCGGATTTTGATTTCGTTCATAAATCGCGGCATTTGCAGCGTCTAGTGCCGCTTGCATTTCGGATGTAAAAACAAAATCTCCACCGACAGTCGGATCATACCCAAGATAATTGCCATCTCGATCCGTAACGGAATATGAACCTAAAGCGACTCCGTTTGCCAATGTAACATTGGCACTTCGCCCAATAGCAACACCTTCGTAAGCGTTATCTGCTGCTGTTGCCAAATAACCAAGCGCGATACTATTCTCCAGCAAGGCGTTAGCATAAGCACCAATTGCAACAGTTTGATAATCTTTTGCTTTTGCAGCTCCACCGATAGCAATCGCATAATTCTGGGAGGCATTAGCCGCCGAACCGAGTGCCACAGCACTTGAAGCCGTTGCCTCTGAACGTTCACCTATAGCAGTGGCCATACTTCCCGTCGATTTACTATTACTACCGATAGCGATAGCATCGCCGGCACCTGCTAAAGCACCTTTACCAATGGCCGTATCAAAAAGCCCGGTAGCCGACGCATCTATGCCAATCGCCATGGCATGTGATCCTGTTGCACCTTTATTATCTTCATTGCTGTTTACGACAAAACCTTCAGGATTGACACTAAAGAAGCTAATCTTATTGGCGTCAACTTTAGTATTTACAGCCTTCAACTGCGCCACGTTAACCGCATCAGTATCTTCGGTACCGGCAGCAAGGTTGGTAATCTGTCGAGTTTCTTTACCTTTTACACCAACACTGACAGCTCCGCGATTGCTATTCCAAGTAACAGAATCAGCATTATCCGTCTGGAACTGCGTTAATGCATCACCGGTTACGCCCGGTACATAACCGAATAATTCACCGGCTTCACGGTCAGTTTTTGCATAGGCCCCTAAGGCAACCGCCGTATCTTTACTGGCATTGGCATAGCTGCCTAAGCTAAGCGCATCTTCAGCGGAAGCAATCGTTCCGGAGCCTAATGCAACGGCACTATCTTTAAGTGTCATCGAGTTATTCCCGATAGCCACCGAAGTATCGCCAATTGCTGTTGAATATAAACCTACAGCAACTGCACCAAGATTATGGGCCGTTGCACGACTGCCAAGAGCGGTTGCACCGTAAGCTTCACCATTTCTTGATTTTAATGCGTCTGCTGTATCTTTCGTAGATTCCACGGCATATTCTCCATCATCATCCTTGGTAATCGTCTTAGTTCCTTGGGAACCGTCAGTAATGACAATTTTATCACCGGAGTTTTGCGGTAATGCCGAAACCATAGCTCCCGTACCGACTACAGTCGCTTGTGTCGTATCAATCGCATAGGCATTGTTACCAATAGCAATAGCACTCTTACCACCATCAACAAGAGAGCTAACCCCCAATGCTACCGAGTAATCGCCGGTACGCCCCGAGCCGCTTGAAGCCGTTTTAATCACAGAATCGAAGCCAACTGCCGTGACAGAACTGCCGGTTGCTTTAGCACGTACCCCTAAAGCAGTAGAGGCTACACCGGTTGCACTCGTTTCATAGCCAATAGCCAGCGCTGCCATAGATCCTGCCGCCGCTGAAGCATCTTTACCAATAGCAATTCCACCAGTATAACGAGCTTTGGCATTCGGTCCAATAGCAATTGTATCCGTACCCGTTGCACCGGAATTATCTTGGTTCCCGGTTATCGTAGATTTAACAGAGAAATATTGGATTTTATCATTATCCATTTTAGTAGATAACGCTTTTAATTGAGCAACGTTTACTGCATCGCTATCTTCAGTACCTGCCGCCACATTTATAATTTGACGAGTCGATTCTGTTGTACCAACAGATACAGCACCATAACCTGATTTATATGGACTTATCAGTTTATTAATTTGTGAACGTATTGCATTCTTCTGTTCCGTTGTCAAAGATGTATCGGAGAGTTGCGTATTCAAAGCATTATATTCATCCGCAAATCCCCATGCTTGAGCAATTGCTGCATTATTCGTTGACGGCGCAGTTTGAGTCATCGGATTATAGCCGGTAATACTGCCTCCCCTGTCTGCCACAGAGATATAACCTAAAGCTACTCCATTAGACTTGGTAACGCTCGCCGATCTACCAATGCTGACGCCATTTGTTGCCCCATCCGTTGCCTTAGCAAAATACCCAATAGCGACACTACTGTCTTTTTCTGCCTTAGCAGAGGCCCCAAGTGCAACACCTTGCGATGCAGTCGCCTTAGCATAATGCCCTAAGGCAACAGCAGTACCAGCACCTTCTGTATAATTACCGATAGAAATGGCATTCGCACCTGCTGTTGAAGCATTATGCCCCATCGCTATCGACGTAGATCCCACTGCACTACTTTTTTTACCAATAGCAATGGATGTAGCCCCAGTTGATACAGCGGCTTTACCGATAGCAATCCCTTCTGTGCCACTAGCCGAAGCATCTATACCAATGGCCATGGCATGGATACCGGTAGCACCCTCATTATCGGCGTTGCTGGTTACTAAGGAACCACTCGGTTTTACGCTGAAGAAGCTAATCTTGTTGTCATCAACCTTATCATTTACAGCTTTTAACTGCGCTACGTTTACTGCATCATAAGAATCGGCACCACCGGCCACATTCGTAATGCGGCGACGGTTTTCAGCTACTGCATCATCGCCAATTTTATATTCCGTATTCCCCACTGATACGATGCCATTGTCTGCCGAAAAAGCTTCATCAGTTAAATACGCCTTAGTAGCTACACCGGTTGGAATATATGCTAAAGAATTCTGACCTAAGGCAATAGAATTATTCGAAGCAACGCGGGCTTTTTGCCCGATAGCAATAGCATTATTTACAGAATCGGTGCCATCTAAAGTATTCGTTATCGAATACGAACCTATTGCAATCGTATTATCGCCATAAGCACGCGCCCAATGACCGAGTGCCGTAGACTCTAAACCATAGGCACTGGCTTGCTTACCAATGGCACTCGCATAATTTCCTCTGGCATGAGCTGCCACACCAACAGCTAAAGAGTTAGTGTCATATGTTTCAGCGCCGGCACCCAAACTCGTATTCTGATATCCATAAGCTTTTGCTGTATTACCAAGAGCTATAGAGTTCATATGATCTTGATTTGGTTTCCCGGAAGACGTATCATCATCAGTAACGTCTAAGGAGTTATCCGGAACACCTACGGATGGTTGACCACCGGGAGTCACTTCAGCCCCGATATAAGAACCGATGCCAAGAGCAATACCATTAACGGCCGTAGTCGTTGCCGTTGCCTCACGCCCCATAACAATCGAGTCATTCCCGGCTGCCACACCGCTTAAACCAATCCCAATCGACGCAAGCCCCGTAGCCTGTACCGATCGCCCAAGAGCAACAGATGCTTCGTTAGTAGCTTGACTCTGTAACCCTATAGCCACCGATTGTAAACCACTAGCTTGAGCCGCATAACCCTGTGCTATTGATAAATAACCTGATGACTCTGCCTGCAAACCAAGAGCTATACTAAAGTCACCCGATGCATTAGCACTATTCCCAACGGCAACACTGGCAGCATTAGGCGCCTTTGAGCCCTTACCATATGCCACACCGGATCCCGTCCCGGTAGCCGTATCGGCAGCCATGACGCCTGACGTCATTCCGGCACAAAGGGCCATCACGGTAAGAGACACTACCATCGTTTTACTTATCCGCGACCGAGTCGTTACTGATTTCCGATCTGTTCCTACTAATTCAGATACGACAACATAACAATGCCGCACTTTGCTCCAAATAACTTTATAAATTCTATTCATGTCTTTTCCTCCTGTATTCTTTAGTTGAAAAAAAATATAAAAAGAAACGAACAATGAAATAAAATATAAAAATTTAATAAATTGTTATTATTTGTTATTTATTCTATATAGTATTTATATAGTTGTCAATAAATTTCACTTATTATATCCATATTAATTAAGAATCTTACCTTTTATTACGATTTCAATATGTTTTTCGGGAATATATAAAGTTTCAAGAAAATAAAATCAGGGCCTTCTCAAAGGAGAGGACCCCGATCTTATGGTAAGAACTATCAGAGGCTTATTTCTTCAAATCTGCAATAGCCTGCATCAGTTGTTCAATCTTCTTATTTTGTTCAGCCAATTGCTGGCTCTGTTCTTCAATCTTGCTGTTCTGAGCTTCGATCTTATTGTTCTGCTCAGACAGTTTGCTGTTCTGCTGATCTACGGTGGATTTCAAGCTGGTGATTTCCTGAGCCATGGCATCTTTCGACGTATAGGTCTGAGTTGCACCTTCACCAATCCGGAAGGTTACACCGGCGTTCACCATGTTTTCACCACCGCCGTAGGACGAGCCGATGCTGACCATCGTATTGTAGTTCGGGCGATAGAAAGCTCCGACGGCAACGGCATTAGCTCCGCGGTAATTACCGATACCGGCCGAGAATTCCCAACGAGACGTCGGATCAAAATCCAACGGATGGAGAGCCGCCAAAGCTGCAGCACCGGCACCGACGCGATCGACGCGGTTATCGAGTTTGTTGATCTGATTGCCGAGTTGGTTCATGCCGGAACCGATATTGGTAATCGCCGTATCAAAGGTTCCCTTATTGATAGCATCCGTGGCTGCCGTAGCTTCTCCGATGTTGTGAATAGCTTTACCGCCAGCATCGATACCATCTTTCGTTACAGACGGACCGTCGGCAATCGTCAGGCCGTCGCTACTGATCGTCGTATTGCCCGTCGTAACAGAACCGGTCGCAACCGTATTGCCGCTAATGACCGTAGTCGTATCGCCGGAACCAACGGTAATGCTGTCGCTGGCCGTTAAAGTCTTCGTGTCGACACTTTCCAGTCCGTTAAGTTTAGACGATAATTGAACTTTAAAGCCTTTACCATTGTTTACAATGCCGATATTTTTGTCCGTCAACGAGCCCGTATCAGCACCACCGGTAAGACTTAAGGTATCCGTTGTCCCGATTTCAACCTTCGTTCCACTGTCACCGACAAAGGTCTGTTTCGTATTTTTTATACTGTCATTGATCTTACCGATTTCAGTACCGATAATATCTTGTAACTGACCTTCTGTAGCGGCACGATCTGCGACGATATTGTCGGCATCCCAAGTCGTATTACTAAGACCTGTAATGTATTTACCGCTTTGTTTAACTACATTGCCATCAGCATCAACTTTATCGGTACCGTCGTCATTTTTGAGAGCAACCTCCTGATTTCCCATTATGATGCCGTCAGCACCACCAATAGTTACCAAGCCTTTTGTGCCATCAACGGTTACTTGATTAGCCGCATTTGTATCACTGCCTAATGTAATCGTATCTGCCAAACGTACTTTATTCGTACCGGTAGTAGTATCCTTATCTATAACAATATTATCACCGGCCGCCAACGCTGCTGCCTGTATATCAGCAGTCAGCTTATTGCCTAATGATTTAAGCTGTGCCACGTTAACGGCGTCCATATCATATGACCCGGCTGCTACTTGTGTAATCTGACGAGTCTTGCCACGATCCCCAACAGATACGGCACCAAGACCGGACTTCCAAAAACCATATTTATCCGAGCTTCTATCCTTTTTCTCTGGATCATAGCCGGCAAGACCAGCTCTTGTTTTGCTACGGAATATGAGCCTATAGCGACCCCACCATCTGTACTGCCGGTGGTTACACTAGCTTTATAGCCAATAGCGATTCCATTTGCTATTTTGTTTACTTTTGCAGAAGTCCCAAGTACCACAGCATATTCCGACGTATCCACTTCTGCTAAGTGCCCAATAACGTTAGAACCGGTAGAGTCCTCACCTACATAAGCTTTATCGCCAATGGCAACGGAGAAAGTACTATCTACCTTTTTATACCCACCAGCCGGCTTATTTGGATCAATTCGCACACCGGTACCGATAGCAACCGAGCCATCTAAAGTAGCTTTAGCATTATAGCCAATGGCGACAGAACTGAAACCGGCATCAGATTCGCTGCCGCCTGCAAAGGCATTCTCCCCAGCATGGGATTTCCAACCAACAGCCGTTCCCTGTTGTTTATCTGCCACACTATTCTGACCGATGGCCAGAGAAGCTGCCCCAGTTGCCTTAGCATCATTATACGGGAAGCCACCCGGATTCATATCGATAAACTTAAGGCCAATGTCTATAGATGTTCCGTATTGGGTCAACTTAATGCCCCTACCGGCCAATAAATTAACGGTCGTACCGTCAGTAATCAATGCCGTCTTTCCTGTCGCGGTTGCTTCATTTTCAGTAGTTGTTGAATATACACTTCTATCAACGCCCAGCTTCCAGCCTGTATCCGAGCCATCATCTGCTGCCATGACACCAGGCACTATGCCGGCACAAAGGGCCATTACTGCAAGAGATGCCGCCAGTTGTTTCCCTCTCCGTGACCGCGTCGATATAACTTTTCCGTCTCTTTTTGCCAATTCAGATACGACGATACAGCAATGCTTCACTTTGCTCCAAATAACTTTATAAATCTGATTCATGCTTTTCCTCCTGTATTCTTTAATCCAAAAATATAAAAAGAAAATGTATGATAAAATTTAGAAGTTATCTTTTCCACAGCTCCAGCTGCCGTTATTGATTACCACCTTCTTTACTTTTCCAATTGTTAGATGTAATGCTGATAATTTATAAATTATCAGCATCATACATCTGTTCGATTTTCATTCTATAGATTATTACTATTTTTGTCAACGATTCATGTGTTTTATATGTATTTCAAATATTTATTTAGTTCCTACCAATCAGAAAAAGGGCCCCTCTCTAGAGAAGGACCCTCTTGCTTAGATGTTATATAGAAAAAAGAAGCACTCCATTATCGAAGTGCTTCTCTCTTTATTAATCAGCGACTTCCTATCCTCCCAGGGGGCCTCCCCCCAAGTACTTTCGGCGTTTGCGGCCTTAACTGCTGTGTTCGGCATGGGAACAGGTGGATCCCCGCAGCTATCGCCACTGAATTTATGTTTCAGGATTCGTATCCTGACAACTGCATAAAAATGTTTCTTGTCTTAACGACTCTGTAGTCAAGTCCTCGGTCTATTAGTACCGGTCCGCTCCATACATCGCTGTACTTCCACTCCCGGCCTATCAACCACATCGTCTTTGTGGGACCTTACTTGTTTTCACAATGAGAAACCTCATCTTTAGG